>Ga0302325_10000158_pt1 | contig 194052 bp, 177 predicted proteins | sample Palsa_T0_2_FD_201948 | JGI IMG/M metagenome (GOLD analysis project Ga0302325, IMG submission 201948) | Peat permafrost microbial communities from Stordalen Mire near Abisko, Sweden - Palsa_T0_2 | ecosystem: Environmental > Terrestrial > Soil > Palsa > Peat permafrost | place: Sweden: Abisko...
CTTTACCTTCTTCGGCGATCGTCGGTTCTTTCAGCGCCGCTTCTTTTTCGTTGGTTCCGACGTTCAGCGAGGGCTCGATTTCGTGCAGCTTCGTTTTGGTCCCGCCGGTGTAGAGACCACCGTTTTCGGTCGCGTAGGTCTCCATCGCCGTCTGCGCGGTCTGCGCCATCGTCTTGGCCGAGGAGTCGTACGCCTTGCTCTTCTGGCTCAGGAACGCCGGGATGGCGATCGCGGCCAGAATGCCGATGATCAGGATCACGACCAGAAGTTCGATAAGGGTGAAACCACCCTCGCCGGCACTGTGCTGTCGTATGGAGCTCAAGGCGGAGATCTCCTTGTTTCGGGGTGGTTGACGCCGAATCGATCGAGAGACGCGACGGACGCCCGCAACGATCGCTCGTATCGGTGGTATCGGTGCAGGTGGTATCGGTGCAGAGGCGGCGAAGCTTTAGGTGCGAGCTCGGCGCAGAACGACCAGAGGCGGCTCCGGAGGGCCGCCTCTGGTCACTGCTCTATCAGATCCTGAGCGTTTGGCTCAAGAGCTTGCTGCTACCAGGTGCTGCTCGAGTTGGCGTGGCCTGGGCAGCCGTTGGTTGTGCTCGTGCACGAGTGCGTCACTTCGCCTTCTTTGTTGCGTGTCACGGTGTAGACGTCTTTGGTGTTCTGCGCTTCAACCGAGACGGTGTAGCCTTTACCTTCTTCGGCGATCGTCGGTTCTTTCAGCGCCGCTTCTTTTTCGTTGGTTCCGACGTTCAGCGAGGGCTCGATTTCGTGCAGCTTCGTTTTGGTCCCGCCGGTGTAGAGACCACCGTTTTCTGTCGCGTAGGTCTCCATCGCCGTCTGCGCGGTCTGCGCCATCGTCTTGGCCGAGGAGTCGTACGCCTTGCTCTTCTGGCTCAGGAACGCCGGGATGGCGATCGCGGCCAGAATGCCGATGATCAGGATCACGACCAGAAGTTCGATAAGGGTGAAACCACCCTCATCTCCCGTGCGCTGGCGTAGTGAGTTAAGCATGAATCCTCCTAGGATCCGGTTTTGGGCGCCAGCCCTCGGTAATCGCCTCGATCGGCGATGCGTCCCCCTCTCGAGAGCCGCCGGCTTTGCTACGCACCCTTGGATGCTTGCCTTGGCACCTCGGCACTGGCTCTGTTAGCGGCTGGATCGACCGGCGCGCTGGCGACCTTTACAGCTGCACGAGAGCTTGGACGGATGGTGCTCGCGGGCTTCCCGCCTTCGCGGCAGGCCGCGTCGGAACGCGGGTCCGCCTGCGCAGGCGGCCGGCTTCCCGCCTTCGCGGCAGGCCGCGAAGGCGCGGCAGGTCCAGGTGTCAGGCGGCCGGCTCGCTCGGGCTGGCCGCGGCGTCCTCGCCGTCCCTGGCCAGCCAGCGCGCCTGCGCGTCGATCCCGGGGACGCGCTCGCCGCTGCCGGCGCACCATGGGCACGTGAGCTCGCTGGGCGTGCCGCCGAGGTTTGAGATCACCTGGCCAGTGCCGCGACAGGCCATACACTCCCGCGGCTCATGAGCCGCCGGTGCCTGAACCTCGCTGTCGCTGTCTGCGCTTGCCACGAGCCGATCACACTAGCGTTCCGCGCGTGAGAGGACCCGGACGTGCAGCGGAGTGGGCGGTCGTGGCGGCGATCACGCTCGGCGCAGCGGTGTTGCGCCTGCTGCACATCGACCAGGTTCCACCGGACCCGTTCTACGACGCGGCCGTGCGCAGCATGGAGCTCTCCTGGCACAACTTCTTCTTCGGCGCGTTCGAGCCGGGTGGCAGCGTCGCGATCGACAAGCCGCCGATCGACCTGTGGCTGCAGGTGATCAGCGTGAAGCTGCTGGGCTTCAGCTCCACCACGCTGAAGCTGCCCGAGGCGTTCGCCGGCACCGCGTCGGTGCCGCTGCTGTACGTGACGGTGCGGCGGATGTGGAGCGCGGCCGCGGGCATCGCCGCCGCGGCGGCGATGGCGGTGTTTCCGATCGAGGTGATCACCGCGCGCAGCGACACGATGGACGCGGTGATGATGCTCGCGCTCGTGCTCGCACTGCTCGCGGTGGTGCGCGCGAGCGAGACCGGGCGCGTGCGCTGGCTGTTCGCCGGCGCCGCCGCGTTGGGCGTGGCATTCGACGTGAAGCTGCTGGAGTCGCTGGTGGCGCTGCCGGGGATCGCCGCGTTTGCCTATCTCGGCCTGCCCGGCTCGCGGCCGCGACGGCTGTTGCGCGTTGGCGCGGCCGGCGCGGTGTACGTGGTCGTGGCGCTGGCGTGGCTGACCGCGACGCTGCTGTTCCCCGCACACGATCGCCCGTACGCGATCGGCTCGACCAACGGCAGCGCGTGGAACGCGGCGTTCGTGTTCAACGGCAGCGACCGCCTTGGCGGGAAATCGCCCGAACCCGGCGCGACGGCCTTCGAAGCCAATCAGCACTACCCGGTTGCGACCCAGGAGGAGCGCGACCACATCCCGATCGTGCCGCCCTCCGCGACGAGGCTGCTCGCGCGCGTCGGCCCGCTGTCGGGCGAGCGCCTCGGCCTCGAGCTGCTCGTCGCGCTGCTGCTGGGGATCCCGGCGCTGCTCTGGGGTCTGCGCGAACACGGCGAGCCGCCGGGATCCGGGCGGGTGCCGGTTCGCGAGGGTCCCGCCGGCGAGCTTGGACGGCGGCTGCGCCGCGCGAGCGCCGGCGGGCTCGCGCTGTGGCTGCTCGCCGGCATCGTCCTGTTCAGCCACATGGTGCGCCTGCACCCGCGCTACGTCGAAGGCTTCACACCGGCGGTCGCGGCGGTGCTCGGGATCGGCCTCGCGTGGGTGCTCGCGACGCCGGGCGCTGGCACGGGGCCGGGCGCCGTGCCTGCGGACGACGGCTCCGCGCGCCTGCGCCTGGCGCTGCTGGCGGTGACGCTTGCGATCGCCGTGTACTACGCGGAGCGCCTGCTGTACGGGACGCCCGGGGAGTGGTGGATCGCGCTCGCGGGGGCGCTCGGCGCGATCGCGTGCGCCGTGCTCGCCCGCGTGCCGCGGGTGCCTTCGCGCCTGCGCTCGCTGCTGACGCCGCCCGGCGCGATGGCGCTCGCGCTCGTGGCGGTGCTGGCGATTCCGCTGAAGGCCGACCTCACGGCGATCAAAGACCGCGTCAGCGACGCGGGCCTCGTCGGCCAGCTGCCGGGCAGCCAGCAGCGCCCGCTGAGCGCCTACCTGCGCGCCCATCAGGGCGGCGCGCGCTACGAGGTGGCGGCGGAGTCGGCCACCGCGATCGGCTCGCTGATCGTGCAGGACGCCCGCCCGGTGCTCGTGCTGACCACCTACGATGCGCGCGTGTTCACCTCGATCGCCAAGCTGCAGCAGCTGATCGCGCAGGGACAGGTCCGCTACGCCTTCCTGAACACGTTCTGCACGAGCGAAGCCCCGTCGGTCAACCCCGCCTGCTCGGAACCGGTCGAGTGGGTGCGTGCGCACGGAACCGACGTCTCGTTCAAGGCGGGCCTGACGCACGGCGGCCTGCTCTACCTGCTGCCCGGAGCGAGGCCGTGAGCGCGCCGTTGGAGCGCGAGCGCCTGCAGGCGCTCGCGGACGGCGCCCGCGACGCGGGCCGGCTGGCGCTCGACACGGAGTTCATGGGCGAGGGCCGCTACCGCACGCTGCTGTGCCTGATCCAGCTCGCGATCCCCGCATCCTCCCCGGAGAGGGAAAGCGAGGACGCGGGCGAGCGCATCCTCGTCGTCGACCCGCTACCCGAGGACTTCGACGGCTCCGCGCTCGCGGAGGTCCTTGCCGACCCGGCGATCCAGATCGTCGTGCACGCCGGGCGCCAGGACATCGCGCTCGTGCGCCGGCGCTTTGACACGGAGGTGCGCAATGTGTTCGACACGCAGGTCGCGGCCGGCTTCGCCGGGCTGGGCGCGCAGTCCTCATACGACTCGCTGCTGGCCGAGGTGCTGGGCCTGCGCGTCGCCAAGACGGCGAGCTTCACCCGCTGGAACGCGCGCCCGCTCTCACCGGAGCAGCTGGCGTACGCGCGCGAGGACGTCGTGCACCTACTGGAGCTTGCGAGCGAGCTGGAGCGCCGCTTGGACGAGCTCGGCCGCCTGCAGTGGGCGCGCGAGGAGTGCGAGCCGCTGGCGCTCTCGAGCGACGAGCGCGACCCCGAGACGATCTTTGCGCGGCTGCCGCGCAGCGCGACGCTGAACGCGTCCGCACGCCCGATCGCGCGCGAGCTCGTGCGCTGGCGCGAGCAGACCGCGGCGCGCCACGACCGCCCCGTGCAGAGCGTGCTCGGCGATGCCACGCTCGTGGAGATCGCCAAGCGCAAGCCGTCCTCGCGCACCGAGCTGGAGAAGATCCGCGGCGTCGGCTCGGTCTCGGGAGGGCGCCGCGCGGAGGACCTGTTGGACGCGGTCCGCCGCGGGCGCGAGCAGCCGCCCGACCCGCCGCCGCCATCGACGCGAGCACCCATACCAAAGCCCGACGACGCTCCCCTCGTGGCGCTCGCCGAGGCGCTGCTGCGCGCCCGTGCCCGCGAGGCCGGCCTCGCCTACGAGCTGCTGGCCGCCCGCGCGGACCTACAGGCGATCGTCGCCGCCGCGCGTGTGAGCGGTGACGAGGCCGACGTGCGGACCCTCAAAGGCTGGCGCCGCGAGCTGGTTGGAGCGGAGCTGCTGGAGCTGCTCGAGGGGCGCGTGTCGCTATCTGTGCACGAGACCGATCGCGGTCGGCGCGTGCAGATCGATCGCGACTGACCGAATTATTCTATTCGGTTGTAAACTTCGAAGAGAGGCAGGTACATCGAGATCACGATGAAGCCGACCATCGCGCCGATGACGATGATCAGGATCGGCTCGAGGATCGACATCAGCGCTTTGACGGCGGCTTCGACCTGTTCCTCGTAGAACTCGGCGATGCGGTCGAGCATCTCGTCCAGGGCACCGGTTTCCTCACCGACGCCGACCATGTGCGTGACCATCGCGGGAAAGATCGGCGCCTGCGCGAGCGGCGCGGCGATCGTGCCGCCACGCTTGACCGATGCGATGACGCCGTCCATCGACTCCTGCACGGCGGAGTTGCCGCCCGTGCGCCCGGTGATCTCGAGCGCCTGCAGGAGCGGCACGCCGGCGTGGGTCAGCGAGGCGAGCGTGCGCGACCAGCGCGCGACCGCGACCTGCTGGACGATCGTGCCGATCTTCATCGGCACGTGCAGGCGGAAGTGATCCCACTGTTTGCGCCCCCACGTCGTTTTCTTCCACTTGATGAAGGTGACGATCGCGATACCGGTGACGCCGAACATCGCCCACCAGTAGTGGGTGACGATCTTGGACATCAGCACCGAGACCTGCGTCAGCTTCGGCAGTTCGCCGCCGAATTCCTTGAACACTCCCTCGAACACGGGCACGAGGAACGCGACGAGCGCCATCATCACGCCGATCGCGAACGTGGCCACGAGCGCCGGGTAGATCATCGCCGATTTCACCTGGCGACGAAGGGCGGCGTCTTTCTGCAACTGGTCGGCCACGCGCTGCAGCGAGTCCTCGAGCACACCACCCATCTCGCCGGCCTGCGTCATTGCCACGAACAGCGGGTTGAAGACCTTCGGATGGCGCCCCATCGCGTCGCTCAGCGAGAGGCCCGCCTCGACGTCCTTGCGCACGGCGACGATCGTTTCTTTCAGGTACGCGCTCTCGGTCTGCTCCTCCAGCACGTACAGCGCGCGCAGGATGCTCATGCCAGAGGAGATCATCGTCGAGAGCTGACGCGCGAAGATCGCCAGTTCCGTCGGCTTGACGCTCTTCATGAACGAGAGCTCGATGTTCTTCGAGCTGTGCTTGTCGGCGATGTCCAGGACGATCAGCCCGCGCTGCTTGAGCTGGTCTGAGACCGCCTGCTTGGATTCCGCCTCGACCTCGCCGCGGGCCTTGCCGCCGGCGAGATCGATGGCCTTGAAGACGTAGGTGCTCATGCGCGGTGCTCTATGCCGCCGCCAGCGACGGGGCCCCCATCAGGCGCCGGAGCTCGTCCGGCGTGGAGGAGCGCGCTTCGGCGAGCTTCTGGCTGATCTTGCCCTGGCGCACGAGTGTCGCCAGCGCCGTGTCCATCGTCTGCATCCCGACCGCCGAGCCGGTCTGCAGCACCGAGTAGATCTGGTGGGTCTTGCCCTCGCGGATCAGGTTGCGAATCGCGGGCGTGGGCACGAGCACCTCGCACGCGACCACGCGTCCGGAGCCGTCGGCGTTCGGCAGCAGCTGTTGGGTCATGATCCCCTGCAGCGCCACCGACAGCTGCACCCGCACCTGGCCCTGCTGGTGGGAGGGGAACACGTCGATCACGCGGTCGATCGTCTGCGCGGCGTCCTGGGTGTGGAGCGTCGCGAACACGAGGTGGCCGGTCTCGGCGGCGGTCAGCGCCGTGGAGATCGTCTCGAGGTCGCGCATCTCGCCGACGAGGATCACATCGGGGTCCTGGCGCAGCGCGGCGGTCAGGGCGAGCGAGAAGCTCTGCGCGTCGGAGCCCAGCTCGCGCTGGTTGACGATGCACTTCTTGTGGCCGTGCAGGAACTCGATCGGGTCCTCGATCGTCATGATGTGCTCCTCGCGCGTGGAGTTGATCGAGTCGATCATCGCCGCGAGCGAGGTTGACTTGCCCGAGCCGGTCGGGCCGGTGACGAGCACGAAGCCGCGGGGCCTGCGCGTGAACTCGTGCACCGCCGCGGGCAGCCCCAGCTCGTCGATCGAGGACAGCCCGAACGGGATCAGGCGGAAGGCCGCGCCGATCGCGCCGCGCTGGTAGTAGGCGTTGACACGAAAGCGCGCGTGCCCCGGGATCGAGTAGGCGAAGTCGAGCTGCCAGTTGGTCTCCAGGCGCTGGCGCTGGTCGCCGGTGAGGATCGAGTAGACGATCTCCCTGGTGTCGGTCGGCGAGAGCTTGGGGTAGTTCTCGAGCGGCGTCAGGCGCCCGCGGACGCGGACGGTTGGGTGCGCTCCCGAGCTGAGGTGCAGGTCGGATGCCTTGCGGTGTACGACCTCCATCAGCAGGTCTGCGAAATCGATGTCCATGGGTCCGTGCATCGACAGAACGGCGCCCGTCCATTAGGGGGCGCAGCGCAGGCAGCGCGCCCCTGGACGAAGATTCGAGTGCCGGCCACCGCTTGAAGGCCTGCTGTCGGCGCTGCGCCCGCCGAGCGAAGGTCGTCTCGAACGGGATGCCCGCACAACCCGGCGTCTCGGGCGAGACGGCCCTGAGCGCTAGTTGGTGCCGATGACGCGCGCGATCTCGGCCATCGAGGTGCGGCCCTGGCGGACCTTCTGCAGCCCGTCGTCGCGCAGGCGCGTCATGCCCTGCGTGACGGCCACGTCGCGGATCGCCTCCGAGGGGCTGCGTTCGAGCGCGAGCGCCTGGATCTCCGGCGACATCTTCATCACCTCATACAGCCCGAGGCGACCACGGTAGCCGCTGCCGCCGCAGCGCCGGCAGCCGACGGGCTCGTATGCCTCGAGCTCCACGCGCGCGCGATAGCCGCTCTCGCGCAACACCTTCGCGGGGATGATCGTGCGCCGCTTGCAGCTCGGGCACAGCATCCGCGCGAGGCGCTGGGCGACGATGCAGTCGAGCGCCGAGGCGACGAGGAACGGCTCGACGCCCATCTCGATCAGCCGCGTGATCGCCGACGGCGCGTCGTTGGTGTGCAGCGTCGAGAGCACCAGGTGGCCGGTGAGCGCGGACTCGACGGCGATCTGCGCGGTCTCACGGTCGCGGATCTCGCCGACCATGATGATGTCGGGGTCGGCACGCACCATCGAGCGCAGGCCCGCGGCAAACGTGAGTCCCACCTTCGCGGAGACCTGCACCTGCGTGAGGCCGGTCATTTCGTACTCGACGGGGTCCTCGACGGTGATGATGTTCTTCTCGGGCGTGTTGAGCATCTGCAGCGCCGCGTACAGGGTCGTCGACTTGCCCGAGCCGGTCGGGCCGGTGACGAGCACCGCGCCGTGCGTCTCGCGGCAGGCGCGTTCGAAGCGCTCGCGCTCGGGGTCGGCCATGCCCAGCTTGTCGAGCTCGACGACCACCGATTCCTTGTCGAGGACGCGCATCACGATGCCCTCGCCGTGGACGCTCGGCAGCGTCACCACGCGCAGGTCGACGTGGCGCCCGTCGACCACCAGCCCGACGCGCCCGTCCTGGGGCAGGCGCTTCTCGGCGATGTTCAGCTCGGCCATGATCTTGATGCGCGAGATCACCCCCGCCGCCATCCGCCGCTGCACGCTGGTCACGTCCGCGAGCACTCCGTCGACGCGGAAGCGCACGCGCAGTTCGCGCCCGTCGGGAGCGAGGTGGATGTCAGAGGCGCCGCGCTCGACCGCCTGCGCGACGAGCTGGTTGACGAGCTTGATGACCGGCGCGTCTTCGGAGGTCTCGTGAAGCGCAACGACCTCGGCGCCGTCCTCGGCCTCGACCACCTCCGAGGTCTCGCCGACGACGTCTTCGAGCCGGTCAAGGCGCGAGATCAGCGTCGCGATGTCATCCGGCGGCGCGACCGCGACGCGGATCTCATAGCCGGTCATGATCGCGATGTCGTCGACCGCGAGCACGTTCGAGGGGTCGGCCATCGCCACGAGCAGCGTGCGCTTGTCGGCGAACGCGACAGGCACCGTCTGGTAGCGCTTGGCGACGGTCGTGCTGACGAGGTTGGCGGCGGACATGTCGACCGTGAACACGCCGAGGTCCAAATGGTCGAGGCCATAGCGCTCGGCCAGCGCGCGCGAGAGCGCGTCGGGCGTGATCGCTCCCTTTTCGAGCAGCACGCGCTCGGGCGTCGTGCCGGATATGCGCGAGCTCTCGACCGCCTCGTCGACCTGCCCGCGCGAGGCCAGGCCCAGGTCGACGATCACGTCGGTCAGGAAGCGCTGCGAGGAGCCGCGCTGCGAGGGCTTGGTGATGCCCGTGTAGCTCTCCTGCGGCGTCGCTTCAGCCACGCTCGACGAGTCGGCTTCCTCATAGGTCTCCTCCTCATCCTCCTCGCCCGCGATCCGCTCGAGTTGCACGTCGGCACCGAGCTCGTCGAGCTCGACCTGCGAGCCGGTGCGCTCGACCGAGATCACGCGATCGCCACCCTGCTCGATTCCCCGCCCACGCTCGCTTTCGATCCCGAAGATCGCGTGCAGGTCCGGGTCGGTCTGCGGAAGCTCGCTCATGCTCGAGCCTCCACGAGAACGCGCTCAGGCCGGCGCCGCGTCCTCCTCGCGAACGGCACGTCGCATGACCTCGAGCGGCGCCTCGCGTCCGGTCCACAATTCGAAGCTGAGCGCCCCCTGGGCGACGAGCACATCGAGACCGTCGACGGTGCCCGCGCCGTGCGCCGTGGCGGCGGCAAGCAGCGGGGTGGATCCGGATCGGTATACCAAGTCGATGACATGCGGGTACTCACCGACTTGATCGAACGTCATTCCGAGTTGGTTGAGCGCCTCAGCGTCAGTAGCCGAGCGTTCTACGCCCACGGGCGCCCGCAGCCCGACGGAGGTGCAATTGACCAGCAGATCGGCCGGCTCGGGCGCAGACACGGCCTGCACCGAGAGCTCCCGCGCGAGTGTCCGCGCGCGCTCGGCGGTGCGGTTCCAGACGGCCACCGAGCTCGCTCCGGCCTCGCGCAGCGCCCACGCAACCGCGCGCGCGCTACCACCGGCACCGAGCACCAGCGCGCGCGGATGCGCGGGCAGATCCGGCAGCAGCTCGAGCGCCGCGATCAGCCCCGGGGCATCGGTGTTCTCGGCCGCGATCGTGCCGTCGGCGGCGAACGTCAGCGTGTTCGCCGCGCCGATCTCACGCGCCGCCCGCGAGGCGCTGCTCGCCAGCGCGAGCGCCGCCTGCTTGTGCGGGATCGTCACGTTCGCGCCGAGGAAACCCGCCGGCCCAAGCGCGCGGGTGGTCTCTTCGAACAGCGCCGGCGGGACGGGCAGACGCTGGTAGCGCCAGCCCTCCATCCCAAGCGCGGCGAGCGCCGCATTATGGATCGCCGGCGAGCGGCTGTGCGCCACCGGCCAGCCGAGGACGCCGAGGCGTGTCATCACTTGCGCTTGCAGGTCGGCGGGTGCCCGCCCGCGCGCGCGACCGCCGCCTTGTACGCGGCCGCGTCGACTTCGAATTCGGCGAGCGTGTGCGAGAACACCTGCTCGCCGCAGCCGTCCGCGCCGGCGACGTAGTACAGGTAGCTGACGTGCGCCGGATGCGCGGCCGCTTCGATCGACGCCACGCCCGGGTTTGAGATCGGCGTCGGCGGCAGGCCCACATGCGTGCGCGTGTTGTACGGGGAGTCGATGTGCAGCTGCGCTTCCGTCAGTTCCTTTGTGTACGTCGCGATCCCCGTCTGGAGCTCGACCGCGTAGTAGATGCTCGCGTCGATGCCCAGCGGCATGCCGGCGGCCAGCCGGTTGTAGATGACCGCCGCGATCTTTGGGCGGTCGCCGGGGATCTGCGCCTCGCGCTCGACCATCGACGCGACGATCAGCAGCTGATAGGGCGTCACGTGCAGCGTGTGCGCCCGCGCGATCTCGCTGACGCCGAAGTTTTCCTGGAAAGCGACCAGCTGCTCTTCCACGAGTCGCGCGACCGGCGCGCCCTTGTCCATGTCGTAGGTCGCCGGGAACAGGAAGCCTTCGAGGTCCGGCGTCCCGTGCGGAGCGCCATACGCGGCGGGGTTCAGCAGCGGCGAGCGCCTGGAGGCCGCGCGGTAGTCGCCCTTCAGCCCATCGTCCGCCGCGATTTCGGTGATCTGCGCGCGCGTCTTACCCTCCGGGATCAGGACTTTGACGACCGGCGGCGGCGCCGGCGCGGCGACGTGCTTTGGGCTGCTCGAGTGCAGCAGCGCGACCAGCGCCGCGATCACCGCCACCAAGGCGAGAACCGCGGCGATGCGCGCAAGCGGCGAGCGCCCGCGTCTGGGGCGCAGCGGGGCAGCGCCCGGAGACGGCGGCTGGGCCGCCGGTGCCGACGGCGGGGCCGGTGGCAGCGGTTGGGCCGACGGTGGCAGCGGCTGCTCGATCGGCACAGCAGGCTCCTGCGCGCCCGCCCAGGACTCGACCGTCGGCGGCTCGAGCGGCGCCGGCGGCACGAGCGGGTCAGGGGGCAAGGCGGGCCCGGTCGGCGGCTCGGGCAGCTCGATCGGCGCCTCGGGTGTGTCGGCGCGGCGGCGTGCGCGCTCGAGGCGATCGCGTTCGCGTTCGGCGGCGGTGCGTTCGCGCCCTGGTCGTGATCGATCGCCGCGAGACAAGGCCGGGGAACCCTAACGCGACCGCGCCGCGAGCCAGCTCTCCAGCAGGTGGGCGGCGGCGCGCGAGTCCTCGCTCGTCTTGAAGCGCCCGCCCGCGCCGCCCGCGCCTTCGATCCGCTGGGCCATGCGCGTGGTGAAGCGCTCGTCGTGCATCTCCACCGGCACGTCCTCGCCCAGGCGCAGCGAGAGCTCGCGCGCGAACGCGCGCGTCTCGCGCGTCTGCTCGGTGTCGGAGCCGTCCAGCGACAGCGGCAGCCCGACGACGACGTGCTCCACCTCGCGTTCGCGCACGAGCGCGCGCAGCCGCGCGAAGCCGCGCTTGGTGGCCGGCCGCGCGATCACCTCCACCGGCGTGACGATCGTGCCGGTCAGATCGCTCAGCGCGCAGCCGCAGCGCGCGCTTCCGTAGTCGAGCGCGAGCACCCGCACGCAGCTCAGGCTCCGAGCGCCGCTTCGATCGCCGCGCGCCCCGTCTCGATCGCCTCGTCCAGGCGCTCGGGGTCGCGCCCGCCGGCCTGCGCGAGCGTGTCGCGCCCGCCGCCGCCACCGCCGACGACCTCCGCCGCCGCCTTCACGATCGCACCCGCCTTCACGCCGCGCTCGACCAGCTCGGGGGCCACGCTCGCCACCAGGTGCACACGACCGTCGGCCGCCGAGCCGAGCAGGATCGCGGCGCCCGGCAGGCGGCCCTTGAGCCGATCGACGACGTCCAGCAGCGCCTTCGCGTCCACGTCCACGAGCTTCGCAGCGAGCACCCGCGCGCCGGCCGTCTCGCCGGCGCCGTCGGCGAGCGTCTGGACGTCGATGCCCGTCGCGCCTCCGCCCGCTGTGCCTCCCTCTTTAGATTCCTTCATGAGGCGCTTTCGTTCCTGGACGAGCGTCGCGAGCGCCTGCGGCGCGTCCTCGGGGCGCGTGCGCAGCTCCGCCGCCAGCTCGCGCAGCAGGCGGTCGTGCTCGCGCAGCAGCCGCACCGCGACCGGGCCGGTGACCGCCTCGATGCGGCGCACGTTCGCCGAGCTCGAGGTCTCGTGCAAGATCCGAAACGCGCCGATCTCCGCCGTCGAGCGCACGTGCGTGCCGCCGCACAGCTCGCGCGAGTAATCCCCCTCGCCGACCTCCACCAGGCGCACGACCTCGCCGTACTTCTCGCCGAACAGCGCCATCGCGCCAAGGCGCTTGGCCTCATCGAGGGTCGTCGTCAGCGCGTGCACGGGGTCGTTGCGCGCGATCCACTCGTTGACGCGGTCCTCGACGTCGCGCAGCTCCTCCGCGCTCAGCGCCTGGCCGTGGCTGAAGTCGAAGCGCAGCTTGTCCGGGCCCACGTAGGAGCCCGCCTGGCGCACGTGGCTGCCGACCCGCTCGCGCAGCGCCGCCTGCAGCAGGTGCGTGGCCGTGTGGTTGCACTCGGTCTCATGGCGCGTCAGGTGATCCACGCGCGCGAGCACCTGCTCGCCCACCTCGAGCGTGCCCGCCTCGACGAGCACCTCCGCGATCCGGTCCTCGCCGACGAACAGCACGTCCTCGACGCGCGCGCGGCAGTCGCCGTGCTCGCATTCGATCGTGCCCACGTCGGAGACCTGGCCGCCGCCCGCCGCGTAGAACGGCGACTCCGCGAGCTTCACCAACAGGCGCGCCGGGGCGCTGCCGTTCGCGCCGTCCTGCCCGTCCGGCGCCTGCAGCGCGCGAACCGCGACCACGGTCGTCGGCTGCACCTCGGTCTCATAGCCCGTGAAGCGCGTCGGCGCGCCGCCGTCCAGGGACTCCGAGCCGCCGGCGCCGACGCTGGCGCCCACGCCGGCGCGGACGCCGCTACCCCTCCCCCGCTCGCGCTGCTCCTGCATCAGCTCATCGAAGTCGCCTTCGATCTCCAGCCCCTCCTCGGCGAGCAGCTCGCTGGTCATCTCATACGGGAAGCCGTGCGTGTCGTGGAGCGTGAACACGTCGAGCGCCGGCACCGTCGAGCGCCCCTCCGCGCGCGCGCGCTCGATCCGCTCGCCCAGCATCGCCATGCCCTGCGCGAGCGTGCGCCCGAAGCCCTCCTCCTCCGCCGACAGCCACATGTCGGTGACCTCGGCCTGTTCGCCCAGTTCGGGATACGCGCCGCCCATCACTTCGCGCACGCGCTCGGAGTAGCGTGTCAGAAAGCCCGGCGCGAGTTCAAGCGCGAGCCCCTGCTGGATCGCGCGGCGCATCACGCGTCGCAGCACGTAGCCGCGGTCCTCGTTCGAGGGCACCACGCCGTCGGCCGTCAGGAACGTCATCGCGCGCCCGTGGTCGGCCAGGATCCGCAGCGCGCGGTCGCTCGCGAAGTCGGCACCGTAGCGCCTGCCCGACAGCTCCTCGCCGAGCGCGATCAGCGGCTGGAACTGGTCGGTCTCGAACACCGACTGCTTGTCCTGCAGGATCGCCGCGATGCGGTTCAGCCCGAGGCCCGTGTCGATGTTCTTCGCCGGCAGCGGCTTCAGCACCGAGCCCGGCTCATCCGGCGCCGGCTCCTGGTCGTACTGCATGAACACCAGGTTCCAGTACTCAAGGAAACGCTCGTTCTCGCCGCCGGGCAGATCCTCGGGAGTGCCGTGCTCGACGCCGCGGTCGACGTACAGCTCCGAGCACGGCCCGCACGGGCCTGTCGGGCCCGCCTGCCAGAAGTTCTCAGAGCGCGGGCACAGCACGATCCGCTCCGGTGAGACGCCCAGCTCGCTCCACAGCTCGATCGCCTCCTCGTCCGGCCCCAGCCCCAGACCCTCATCGCCTTCGAACACCGTCACCCAGATGTCATCCGCGGGGAAGCCGAACACCTCGCGCGAGAGCTCCCACGCGAAGCCGATCGCCTCGCGCTTGAAGTAGTCGCCAAACGAGAAGTTGCCGAGCATCTCGAAGAACGTCAGGTGGCGCGCGGTGTTGCCGACGTTGTCGATGTCGACCGTCCGGAACACCTTCTGGCAGTCGGTCAGGCGCGGCGCCGGGGGCTTCTCGAGTCCCAGGAAGTACGGCTTCAGCGGGTGCATGCCCGCGACCGTCAAAAGCGCCGAGGAGTCGTGCGCCGAGGGCACCAGCGACGCCGACGGTATGCGCACGTGACCGCGCTCCTCGAAGAAGCTCAGGTAGCGCTCGCGGATCTCATCGGAGCTCATCATCGATGGATGATCTTAGGCGGCCGTTGCCCGCGGGACGGGGCCGAGCAGGGCAGGCCATCGGTTCCGTCAGGCGATGGTGGCGTGGCCGACCACGACGTCGCCCGCATAAAGGCACGCAATCTGGCCGGGGGCTGTGCGCTCGGACGGCTCCTCCAACTCGACCGCGAGGCGCCCGTGGCGTCCCGCGGCGGGCTCGCCGGGCACGCGGCAGGCGAAGCGGCGCCCGTGCGAGCGAACACGCACGCCGTCCACGCAGGCACCGCCGCGATGCAGCGTCGCGTCACGAACGGTGAGCTCGCGCGCGAGCAGCGCGTCGCGAGGGCCGACCGTGACCGTGTTCGCGCGCGTGTCCGTTGCCAGCACGTACAAAGGCTCGGGCGCGGCGACGCCGAGGCCGTGGCGCTGACCGACCGTGTACACGTGCGCGCCCGCGTGCTCGCCGAGCACCGCCCCTTCGCGATCGACGATCGGCCCCGGGCGCTCGCCGAGGCCGCCGTGGCGCTCCAGGAAGTCGCCGTGACGCGTGCCCGCGAGGAAGCACAGGTCCTGCGAGTCGCGCTTGCGCGCCACCGCGAGGCCCGCGCGCTCGGCCAGCTCGCGCACGTCGTGCTTGTGCATGTCGCCCAGCGGGAAGCGCAGCCGCGCGAGCGACTGCGGCGCGAGCGCCGAGAGCACGTAGCTCTGGTCCTTCGCCGGGTCGAGCGCCATCCGCAGCAGCGGCGCGGGCGGGTCCTCGACGACGCGCGCGTAGTGGCCGGTGGCGAGCGTCTCTGACCCCAGCCGCCGGGCGAGCTCGAGCATTGCGTCGAGGCGCACGTTGCCGTTGCAGCGCACGCACGGGTTCGGGGTGAGGCCGGCGGCGTGGTCGGCGAGCCAGCCGTCGACGACGCCGGCGCGGAACTCGGCGCGCAGGTCGATCGACAGGTGCGCCATGCCGAGCTCGTGCGCGAGCTCGCGCGCACCGCGCACCGCCTGCGCCGAGCAGCAGCTGAGATCGCCGTCGTAGTCGGGGTCAGACCACAGCTCGAGCGTCACGCCGACGGCCTCGCCGCCGCCTTCGCTGACGAGCAGCGCCACGACGGCGCTGTCGACGCCGCCGCTCATCGCGACGAGCGTGCGCCCCGCATCGGCCGCGAGGTTCGCGCCGGCGCGCGCTGCGGCGCCGAGCGCGCGGTGTAGCGCGTCCGCCGCCAGCTCGGCCGCGTGGCGCTTGGCGACGCTCAGCCCGCCGAGCTCCTGCGCGATCTGTCCCGCGCCGATGCGCGCCGCGTCGAGCAGCGGCGCGCCGCGCACGAGGCTCACGGTGGCGCTGCCGGCGGCGAGCGTCGCGCCGCAGCCGCTCGCGTCGAAGCCCGCGTCGGCGATGCGCCCGTCGGGGCTGTCGCGATCGAGCGCGATCGACACGCGGATCAGATCGCCGCACGCCGCCCCGCCGGCGGCGCCGGTGAACGCGCCCTCAGGACAGTGACCGCGACCCTGCGGCGCCTGCAGATGGAAGACGAGCTGCTCCCCCTCGGGGGCCGCATCGTGATCGGAGATGGACGGCGCGGCGATGCTCACCGGGCGAGTGTAGGGCTGCGAAGCAGGTTCTAGGAATGTGCTGCTTCGTCGATCGTCTGCTGGATCGAGAAGGCGTCCTGCAGGCCGGTGAGCACGATCGCGTGGCCGGCCTTGTTGATCACGAACAGCGTCGGTGTCGCGTACACCTGCACGCCGCGGGTGACCGAGCCGAACGAGGCAACCTGGCTTGCCAGCGCCTCCTGGACCGCGACGCGCTGGTGGGAGCCGCGATCGGCGTTCTCGACCTGGCCCACGGCCTGCTGCACGGCGACGTCGTCGGTTCCCTTCGGGTTCCAGAACAGCAGCAGCACGATCTCGCCCTTCGCGAGCTCCGCTTCGACGGTCCGCTGCCCTGTGAGCGTGGGCGCGAGCGTGCTCGCGCGCTTGTGCGCGGCGCTGGTGGTGGTCTTGCTCGAAGTCTTGCTCGACGCGCGCGTGGATGGCTTCGTGGCCGTGTGGGTGTGGGAGATGGTCGTCCCGCTGGCGCCGGACGTTGCGGCTTTGCTTGACGATGTGGGGGCCGGCTTGGCGGAGCTCGCCACCGATTCGCCGGCCACGTGGGCCGACTTGCTTTCGAGCTGCTGGGTGCGGCCTTCGGAGACCCCGACGGCGTGGTGGGCCCTGCTGATGTCGCGCGAGAGGCCTTCGAGGCCGGGCACGGGGCCGTGGTAGACGTGTGTGGCGGAGGAGCCCTTTCCGTGGCCCTTGGCGGCGGCGGACGGCGTGGCGCTAGCGGTGGCGGACGGCGCGGGAGTGGGTGTGGTCGCCGAGACGACCGGAGTCGGCGTGGATGTCGTGTTGGAGCTCGTGGAGCGCCCCTGCAGGGCGAACAGCCACACGCCCGCGAACAGCACGAAGACCACGAGAACGATCTGGAATGGGCGTGAGATCTGCGCCATCGCCTCATGCTTCGGCATCTCGGGCGCAGAAGTTGAACGGCGATAGGTGCCTTGGACGCTTCGAGCCGGCCGGCGGCGGAGCGCTACAGGGCGTGATGGCCGCGCAGCACGGCGTGCACGACGGCGTTCGCGGCGATCTGCTCCTGCCCGCCGCCCTGCATGTCCTTGAGCACCGTCTCGCCGTCGGCGAGGATCGCGACGTAGCGGGCTCCGAGCGCGCCGGCGTGGCCGAGCTGGCCCTTGAGCGAGCGCCCGCCGAGGTCCATCTGCGCCGAGAGCCCCGCCGAGCGCGCCTCGCTGAGCAGGGCGAAGGCGGCCGTGCGCAGCGCGTCGCTCGCGCCGTCGAGCGCGACGAACAGTTCGAGCGGCACGGGCGCGGGCGGGTGCGCGGGGCCGGTGGCGGAGTCGCCGGCGTCGCCGGCGTCGCCGGCGAGCATGATCCGCTCGACCCCGGCGGCCCAGCCGATGCCGCCGGTCGGGGGCCCGCCGAGCTGCTCGATGAGCCCGTCGTAGCGCCCGCCTCCGCCGACGCCGCTCTGCGCGCCGAGCGCGTCGGAGGTGAACTCGAAGAGCGTGCGCGTGTAGTAGTCGAGGCCGCGGACGAGCGTCGGGTCGAGCTCGTAGACGACGCCGGCGGCGTCCAGCAGCTCGCGCACGTGCGCGAAGTGCTCGGCGTCCTCGTCGCTGAGATATTCGCGCAGCAGCGGCGCGCCCTGCATCACGCGCTGCGTGCCCGCGTGCTGGGAGTCGAACGCGCGCAGCGGGTTCAGCTCGATCCTGCTCCTGACGTCATCGGAGAGGCTGTCCTCGTTGGCGCGCAGGTACGCCTGCAGGCGCTCGCGGTACTCGAGCCGGCTGGCGAGGCTGCCGAGGCTCGACAGGCGCAGCCGCAGCCCGCGCACGTCCATCTCGTCGAGCAGCGCGGCGAGCAGCGAGATCGCCTCGGCGTCGACGGCAGGATCGTCGGAGCCGATCGCCTCGGCGCCGACCTGCCAGAACTCGCGGTAGCGCCCCGCCTGTGCGCGCTCGTGGCGGAAGAAGCTCGACAGGTACCACAGCTTGACCGGCTGGCGGCGCTTGTGCATGCCGTGCTCGACGTACGCGCGGCACACGGGCGCGGTGCCCTCGGGGCGCAGCGTCAGCGAGCGCCCGGCCTGGTCCTCGAACGTGAACATCTCCTTGCGCACGATGTCCGTCGACTCGCCGACGCCGCGGGCGAACAGCTCGGTGGCCTCGAACACGGGCGTCTCGATCCGCTCGTAGCCGGCGCCCTCGAGGATCGCGCGGGCGCGCGCCTCGAGGGCGCTGCGACGCGCGGCGTCGGCGCCGAGCACGTCGAAGGTGCCGCGCGGCGCTTTGATCTTCGCGTCGCTCAAGAGCTCAGGCGGCGGGCGAGTCAGCGGTGCGGGCGACGGGCACGCGCTCGCGCAGCTCGCTGAGGAACGGGTTGCTGTCGCGCTCGCGCCCGAGCGTGGTGATGCCCATGTGCCCGGGGTAGACGACCGTGTCGGCGGGGTAGGAGCGCAGCAGGCCCTCGATCGAGCGCTCGAGCGTCGGCCAGTCCCCGCCGGGCAGGTCGACGCGCCCGACGGAGCCCTGGAAGAGCACGTCGCCGGACAGCAGCGCGGGGTGGGTGGGCGATCGGACCGCGTAGGTGACGTGGCCGGGGCTGTGCCCGGGGGTGAACAGCACGTCGAAGTCGATGCCCGCGAGGCTGAGCCGCTCGCCGCCCTTGACGAGGTGCTCGGGCTCGTGGCTCTCGAACGGACCGAACCCGGGCGGCACCCAGCTCATGATGTCGGCGAGCAGCGGGCGCTCGAGCTCGGGGCAGTACACGGGCGCGCCGGTGGCGCGCCCGACCGGCGCGACGGCGCCGATGTGGTCGAAGTGGCAGTGCGTGAGCAGGATCGCCTCGATCTGCACGCCGAGCGCGTCGATCGCGGCGAGCAGGCGCTCGGGCTCATCGCCCGGGTCGACGATCACCGCGCGCGTGGGCTCCTCGCCGCTGCGCACGATGTAGCAGTTCTCCTGCACGGGGCCGACTGTGAACGCGCGCACGTCGGGGGCGCTCATGGCGACGCCGCCCGTCCGCCCGCCCCTTCCCTGGCCTTCTTGCGCTGGCGCCGCTGGTACATCAGCTTGTCGGTGTAGTAGCTGACGCCGGTGTAGAGCACGAGCACGATCGGGAACAGCTTGATCGCCTGGTCGGATTGCTTGAGCGCGAAGATCAGCACCAGCAGCAGGAAGATCGACGCGAACATCGCCTTCGTGAACGCGGCCGCCCACGTCGGTGGGCGGTCGCGCTTGTCGAGCAGCTTCTCCTTCTCGCGCGCGAGCTCGCGCGCGTCGCCGCTCTTCTCGCCGGGGGTCGGCTTGCGCCCGGTGCGCCCGCGGGACTCGACGACGCCGGCGGCGTTGCCCCGATGCTTGGTCTGGCGCTTGCGCCTAGTCTGAGCCATGACTCAGCAGCGTAGTGCGTTCTCGATCAAGTGGCGCTCGGGATCGAAGCCGTGGATCGGGATGTCGGCAGGAAAATCGTTGAAGGAGGATGCCGGCGCGAGCCCGACGAGCTCGGCGCTGTCGATATCCGCGTGCGCGCTGACGGCGTGGACGACCCGCGCGAGCGGCAGCTCGAGCGGGCGCTCGACGTTCATCGATAGCTGCACGATGCCCCCGCTCAGCTCGAGTCCGAGCGCGCGCAGACCCGGTAGCCCGTCCTGGCCGCCCTCGCGCAGCCGCGCAGCGATCGCGCGCGCATCCTCGACGCTCGCGGGGGGCGCAAGCTGCACGTTGAACGCCACCAGCGGCGGGCGCGCGGCAACGAGCGTGGCGCCCGCGGTGGGGTGCATCCGCGGGGCGCCGAAGTCGGGGGTCATCCGCTCCTCGCCGGCGGCCATGCGCGCGGCGAGCCCCGCGACGCCGCCGCGACGCACCTGCGCGCGGGTCCTCGCGGTGCCCGGGTCGGTGCCCGTCAGCTCGCCGTAGAGGAACACGGGAACCCCGATCTCCTCGGCGATGCGGTCGCCGAGCACCAGCGCCTGCGCGCAGGCCGCGCCGCGGTCGGAGGGGTCCAGGTGGACGATCGGGGCGACGTCCAGCGCGCCGACGTGCGGATGCACGCCCGCCTGGGGCGCGCCGGCCCCTGCGGTGCCCATCACGTCGATCCGCTCAGCCGCCACGCGTGCGCCGCGGAGGAGCGCGTCGCCGAGCGCGCTTGGGTGACCGGCGAGCGTGAACACCGAGCGGTTGTGGTCGGGGTCGGAGTGGACATCGAGGACGCGCACGGCGCCCTCCGCGAACGAGGCGGCGACGGCGGCGATCGTCTCCGCGTGGCGCCCCTCGGAGACGTTCGGGACCGCGAGCAGGATCGGCGAGGGCATCGCGGGACGAGGCTACTGGCGGGGGCTCTCGAGCGCCCTGTGGCTAGACTCCAGCGTCATCCGGGCCGGAGTAGCTCAGCTGGTTAGAGCAGCGGAATCATAATCCGCGTGTCGGGGGTTCGAGTCCCTCCTCCGGCATCGCGAAAGGCCTGCAAATGTGGATATTCGGAGCGTAACAGCAGGAACGTGGATTTCCCCCCGGGATTTCCCTGTAAGGCGTAGAACAGGCATCAGCTCGGGCGTCCTTAAAGCGTTGCTGACGATTGCTCGCGCAGAAGATCGACAGCAAACGGCCAGCGTGGGCTCCACCAACAGCAAGGCTGAGCCCCGGCAACGTGACCGAAGTCAGCGGTTCACCGGGGCGTTCACGACGATTATCGCTCGCGCTCGTGGCTCGTGTATAACTCCCCGGCTGCTCGTCAGCCCGCGGCGTCCGGACGGGTCGCCAGACGCACGCGGGCAGGCTCCTTCAAGCGGCCCAGCAGGCCCCTAACGGGGTCGCGCAACACCTCGACGTCCACTCGATTCACGTCGGTTACGCTGAGTTGCCTTAGCCCTCGCTCGACAGCTTCGACCACAGTCTTGCCTTCGACCTCTACCGTCCGCGGCGTGAAAGGAGCCAGCTTGGGGGCCCGCGGAAGAGATGAAACCTTGGGCTTCGCCGGTTTCGCCCGCCGCTGAGCATCGGCACGGATAGTCGACGGTGACGACCTCGGCACAGCTGCCGGCCCCCTTGTGTCTGTCGTCATAGGTGCAGCCTCGGCGCCCGAATCCCTGCGTCGACTGATGCGCGTGGGCATCGAACCGCCGCGCGGTTCAGTTGCCGGACCGGCGTATGCGAGCTCGACGAGTTTGCGTTCTAGGTCGAGCCCGATGACCCGCACCTGCACCCACTGCCCCTCGCTCACTACCTCTGAAGGGTGGTTGACAAAGCCGGCGCTCAGATACTTGATGAAGATCTTTCCGCGTAGGCCCTGGTCGAGGTCTACGAAAACGGACTTAGGGATGATCTTGTCGACACGACCCACTAACGTTTGTCCCTGCGGTGATGAGTTGACTAGCGCTTCCCATGGGGTTGGAAGGAGGGCTCGCGCAGAGAGCGTTAGGTGTCGCGAGTCGGAGTCGTAGCGAGTGAGCTTTGCTTCGACGATCTCGCCTACTGCAGCGACCTGCTCCAAGCTCGCGAGCCGCTCGTGGCTCGCCTCGGTGATCGGCAGCCGTCCGCTGGCGCCGCTGCCGAGATCGATGATCGCAAGCTTCCCGTTGGACACCATCTCCAGGATGGTGCCCGTGACGACGGTGCCGATCGGATTCTTGATGACGTATGTGTTGTTGGGATGCTCGGTGGTCTCGCGCAGGGACACCTTCATGGTGCGATCCTCGGCGTTGGCGGAGAGGACCTTCGCCTTCACGGTGTCGCCGACGGAGAGGAGGTCGGCGGCATTCGCGGAGCGGTCCCAGGCAACGTCGCGCTTTTGGATTTGCACGTCGAACCCAGGGAGCAGTTGTACCCAGACATTTCCGCTCTCTGGGATCGCTTTCACCGTCCCCTGTACGAGCGATCCTGCAGGATGGCTGGATATGAACGGCGGGATTGGGTCCTCGGTCAACGCACGAGCGGATCCGGTCAGGCGCAGATCGTCACTGTTGACGTTCGTTATTTCGAGCTGTAGGTCGTCGCCGAGTGCGACGTGGTCCGCTGGATCGTCTCTCGGGTCGCCCCAGCGCAGCTCTCCGGACGGGATTCTCACGTCTAGTCCAGGCTCGAGCTCTACGTATACGTCCCGGCCATCGATCGTCTTGATGACGCCGTTCACGCGGGCGCCGACGCCGTGCTCGGTCGTGAACAGGTCGAAGCGCTTTCGGCGCTGCTCAAGCGGAGTTTGGTCGGTGCGTCGCAGTTTCGCGACGCTCGAGTCGTGCTCGTCGTAGAAGTCGGCCGACGCGATCTCGCTGGGCTTAAGGTGGTGGCTCCTCGCCCAGAACGCCCAGACATCGCGTTGCCAGGCTGGGTCGGGGTCGAGGTCGGCCAGAAGCATCGCGATCGATCGGTGCACGGGCGTACCGTTGGTGGTGATCTGGTCGCCCGGCCCCGCGGCTTGTCCGTCGGCGGCTGACTCCTCATCCTCGTCTCCTTTGCGTGAGGGGCGCCGCTTGGAGAGGTCCTTCAACAGCGCATGCGAGTCGGTGGAGCCACGGAACCGTAGCTGGCGGTCGGCTTGGCGGAAGATCTCTGCGAGCGCATGAAGGTCGATCCCAGTGACTGACAGTGGAACGTTGTTCTGTGCGAATTGGATTCGGACCGTATCGCCGTCAGAGACTGTCCCAGAGGGCCGCTCGTCCGGGTTGCTGCTGGACCCTGAGGGTGGTTCTGTGTGTTCCTGCGGTTCATCTCCGTCGTCTGCTGCGCTTAGGCCTCGCAGCTCGAAGTAGTGGCGTATGCCAGCGGTCTTGTCGACGAGGGCGAGCTGGACGCGCGTTCTGCCTCGCTCGTCTTTTGCGGTGAGCACTCGGGCGATCGCCCATGGCTCGTGGCGTCCGCGGCCCTTGGCCGGTGGGAGCATCGGCATCGCGGGGGTGCCTTCGGCGGTCTTGATGTGTGCGTGGAGGGCCTCGAGGAGCGTGACGGTCATTTGGCCCTTGGCGCCTGTCGGGACGGCGGTTGCGGTCAGCAGTGCGCCGGGTTCCAGCCCCTCGAGAAGCCCGAACGCGAAGCGGTCAAGTGACATGCCGATCGCGCCGTGACGCTCCTGTGCGCTCCTTCCGGCCTCGGTGACGACGCATCGGCCGCCGCCGTCGACCCTGTAGAAGATGCGGACGGCGCCCGAGTGGGTGTGGTCCAGCTCACCGACTTCCACCTCCACGGTCTGGCCGGGAGAAAGCTCGGAGTGCTCGCCGAGGTCCTCGGCTTCTGTTCCTGACTGGGAAGTGCGCCTGACGACGCGGGCGACTGGCGCGTCGCCGCTCAGGTCATAACCCGCGAGCTCATACCAGCCTTCCGAGGGAATGTCCGTGTCGCTGCGCACGGTGACTGCGACTTCGACTTCACCGGCGGATTTCTGGTTCCAATCCTCGAGCGCATCGACGGTGTCTCCGCGACCTGCCCCGGATGTCTTTTTGCGGCATTCGCTCTCGCGTCCGGCGCGGCAAAGGTCGCATGCGCCGCAAGGCACGGCGTCGTCGTTGAGCTGATCTGCGCGGGCGAACGCTCGCTCGGCGTCCTCCTCCTCGTTGATGCCGCGTGTGATGATGCGCTGGATCTCGCCGGCGTAGTCACTAGCGGTGCCCTCCGTTTCCGTCGCGTCGTACTGCCGGCGCCTGCGCTTTCTGCGGCGTGCGATTCCGTCCTGGTCCTGCTCGGCTTGGGTCGGCGGCCTCTCGCTCGGCTCAAGTTCGTCGAGGATCTCTGCGACGAGCTGGGGGTCTTGATCGTCGGGCCGGACTCTGAGCCGGGTCCCGACCGGGTAGCGAGACATGAGCGTCAGAGCGCTGTTGCGGGCGGGGTCTGGCGGTGCTGATTTTTGAAACTCCCGCACGAGGCGCATCGCGTCGCGAACGCCGGTCGTTTGGTTGGCCTCGCTCTGGGCCCTGGGGACCGCAATCAGGTTTGAGATGTAGCGTTCGCCGTCCTTCTCTCGGCGGCGCATCGCGATGACGAGCGGGTGCGCCTGGCCGGTGAGGACATCGCGCTCGAGCTGATGCGGCGCAGGCTCCTCGGTCGGCTGAGTGACGAGCGGAACGTACAGGTCCTCATCGGTGCGTCGATAGGCCATGGCGCCCATCGTTCGTCCGATGACGCCTCGGGCACGGTCGAGGAGGGCCGGCTCGACGAAGCGCTTGACCTCCTCCTTCATTGCCGGCGAGAGCGCGGCGAGCGCCTCTTGTCGGCGTTTGGCGGCCTCGGTCAGGACGTCGTTGCTGATCCACCATTGTCGTGCCCACCCGCGCCGGCCTTCAGACTCCTCCCACGGGGGAGTTTCGGCGTCTGCGCGCTCCCATCCAGCGCAGATCAGCAACGCGAGGTGCGCGTCATCCTCGGCGAGCGAGGCGAGGCCGCGATGTCGGCGCGCGGCTTCGAGCCTCCACTCCGGCGGCCAGTCGTAGTCGTCCACCAGGAGGGCCTCCTGTCCGACTAGCCGTTCGTTCTCGAGTAGCGCCAGGATCGTCGTGACCTCCGGCACGCATGCCAGGCGGTCGGCGTAGAGGATCGCAAGAGCGCTCGCGGTCGAGCCGAAGCCTGATAGGCGGGAGACCTCGCGGCCGAAGGCGGTTGGGTGCCCGTCGTCGTCTACGGCCCCGCCGCCGCGTAGCGCGATGTCGGCGCGATCGAGCTCTTCGAGGAATCTGTTGCGGGCGTCTTCTCCGGCGGCGTCTAGGTTCGTGCGCGTCGGTTTGAACTTCGCGGGCCAGGGAAACGCCTTGACGTCGTCGATGCCGCCTAGGCGGGCGGTCATGAGTAGCGCCTCGAGGTTCTCGCGCGCCGAGCCCGGTGAGGTGTCCTCGTCGAGGTTGGCGTACTGCTGCTTGGTGTAGAGGGGGAACACCCAGCCAGGAGCCTTTCGGCCAACGCGCCCCCAGCGTTGCTTGATGCCGGCGCGGCTGTGGGGTTTGGTGGGGATTCCGCCGGTGGCGAGCTCCGGGTTCCATTCGGACTGGGCGATGAGGCCCGAGTCCACGACGAAGCGGACACCCTCGACCGTCAGGGAGGTCTCGGCAAGGTTGGTCGAGATGACGACCTTGCGTTTGTCGCCCTTCATGCGGGCGGAGAGCGCTTCCTCCTTCTGCTTGTCGGGGAGCGTGGAAAGCAGCCCGAAGACGTCTGCGCGGCCACCGACCGCCGCGCGAATCTTCTCGCACGCGTAGTCGATGGTTTTGCCGGTCGGCAGGAATCCGAGGATGTCGCCGAAGATCTCGTGCTGGTCGAGCCCTACCACCAAGTCGATGACGAAGTCCGCCAGCACGTCCGGCATTCGTTCCTTCCATTCCTCGACGGGCACTGAGCCCTCGAAGCGCAGCGCGAGCAGCTTTTCCGTCGTTGCGTGGAGGTCCTCCTCATAACCCAGGTCGCCTCCCTCTGCGACGGGACGCTTGTCGAGAACCTCGGTGTTCTTCAATGGAGGGGCGAGTCGCGTCGGCCAATGGGTCCGAATGAACCGTCTCTCGTCCAACGTCGGCTCGGTGACGATCGGCCAAAGGTCTGAACCCCAGCCGGTGTCGCTGAAGAACGCCTGCTCGGGCTCAGTCGGGGTGTCCAGGCCGGGGAACAGCGGCATCCCATACCCGACGGTCTTGACGGCCGGTACCTCCTTGACGGCTACAACGTCTGGACCACCGAAGTACTCCTCGTAGAAGGCGGTGTTGAACGTCGCCGAGGTGATGATCACTCGGAGATGCGGGTACTTGCTCAAGTCTCGGCAGAGGTAGCCCATGATGAAGTCGATGTTGGTGCTGCGCTCGTGGGCCTCGTCCACGATGACGGTCCCGATGCGGCTGAGTCGCCCTTCGCGGAGCCAGTTGATCATCGTGCCGTCGGTGACGAAGATCAGCTGGCAAGCGTCGTCGTGGTTACGGTCGCCGGAGACTTGGTAGCCGACGGGGTATCCGGCGCCAACGCCGGTTCCGGATAGCTTGGTGCCGACGTAGGTCGCCACGCCGGTCGCGGCGGCCACGCGAGGCTCAGTGACGATGATGGGTCCAGCGTGCGCGAGCTGGTAGATGCCGCGGGGCGGGACGGAGATGCCGAGGGTCTTGCAGTCCTCCTCTGTGGGTGGGTCAAGTAGCCGATAGGGGGCGAAGGTCGACTTGCCCGTCCCAGTGCCGGCCTTCAGGACGAGGACTTGCTTGTCGCGCAGAAGCTCGAGGATCTCAAGGATGTCTTGATCGTTCATCCCGAACTCATGCTTGGATAGGTCGGCCGACGCGGGCTTGGCGTCGTGAGCGGTCGGGAGTGGGCCGAGGCCGCCGAGCGGACCAGTGGGGCTCTCGCGGTCCTTAACCTCTCCGACAGTCGCAAGGTCCACGTACGCGACTGCCATCCCCTCCGTGTGCTTGCCGTGCTCGCGGCGGTGCTCGGGACAACGGTCGGAGCGTGACCCACCGCGGTCGAGCTTGCGCGTTGCGTCGTTCTCGGGGTATGTGAACGACGCCGTCTTGGTCTCGAGCTGACTGCGTAGCTTCTTGGCGTCCTTGGGTGACGCATTGGCCAAAGCTCGCTCTAGAGTGTCGATTTCGCGCTGGCAGTCCTTGCAGACCGCGACGCGCATCGTCGTCCGGGATGACCCGCGGAGAGGTGGGGCTACTTCGCTGCCCACACCGCTCCTTCGCGGTACTCGGCGCTTTTTGCCGGCTGCTTGCTCTCGGCGGCTCGATCGCGGCCGTTACGTCGCTCGTCACCGCTCTTTGATTGATGATGTTTGCCGCCTTGGAAGAACATCGGCGTCACTGACAGGCTGTGCGGATGCTCGAGTAGGTGACAGACGACCGCGCGGTAGAAGCCGACGATCGCTGTGTCCAGCCCCGTTTGGTAGATCTGCAGGTGAACTGGAGTGGCTCCGTCGTCGGTGAGGGCGCGGAGCTGTTCGCGGCTGATCTCGAAGACGAGATCGTCCGTGTCAGCTGCTGGGCGAGGCTGTGAGATCTCCGCGTTGCGCAAGAAGGCGCCGTCGATGACCGCGTCCATCTCGGTGTGCCGGATCGATAGGAATGCGAAGCGCAACTCCTCGGCGTCCTTTAGCGGAGCGTCTGCAAGCGTTAGGGAACGGAGCGGGAACGGGTGGCGGGAGCGCGAGCCGTCGCGGTATTCGACGGGCAGATTGACCCGTTTCCCGTGCGCTCCGACATAGGTACGTAGCGTCTCGGTGAGGATCGCGTTCTGGATGTCGCTCGGCGAGAGCGAGCCACCACGGCCGTCGAGCGCGCTCTTGATCTGAGCGTCAAATCGCTCTTGGACGGCCCCGGCACCCCGTGCTCCGGTTTTGGATTTCCACGGGTCAGCGGGCGATGGGGGCTCGACCGCCTTTCGCGGTTGAGCGTTTGTGGTCCCGTGGTTCAGCGGAGAGCGGAGGGTGACGAGGACAGCTCCAGCCTCCAAGGCGTCAGCGAAACGCTCACGCCACGCAGCGGGAAGGAATGCGAGGTCGGCGGGCTCTTGGGCGGTGATGAGCGGCGGCGGGTTTGCCGAGACGGGGAGCTTGACCTCGAGGGCTCCGTGGGATCGTCGAGCGAAGCTCAGCTGCTCAAGCTGGGATGAGAGCGCCTCGAATCGCACCACGTCGACTCGGTCGCCGGCGAGCGCCTTTGCGGCGCGTGCCCGGGCAGACTCGATGTCAGAGATGAGGAGCTTGAGGTCCTCATCGGGCGTGAGGGCGACGGCAACGAGCTCCTCGCGGCTCATGCTCGAGAGATCCTGGCGGAGGTGAGGTTCGCCTCGACGGCCTTGTCTAGATCGGCCAGGCGGTCTGGACAGAAGATCACGATGACGTCGTCTGGCAGCCCGTCGGGCAAGCTTGTGCCGCGGGGCACGGCGAGGATCGCCAGGTGCTCGCTAGCAGCCTGCTGCAGAGCTTCTGTGGTGCCGGAGTCGACGAACGAGCGGAAAGCGACGACGACGCGTTCGGTCGTAGGCACAACGGTCTCGCGGGCCCAGGGGACCGGACTGGTGTTGTCGAGTCCTCTGAAGGCAATCGTGGCTGACTCGGGCTCGATCGACCACTGGATTCCTCGGGTGCGGTCCTCGACGACACGCGTACTGCCGTCGGCTGCCGCGGCGTCGGTCGCGTTGATGCGACGGAAGAACATGCCGGCCATGACCGCGGTGCGGCACGCCTCGGCCTCCGATTGGCGGGCCGAGCGCTGTGTCCAGTCCGCGCCGCCCTCCAAGATCGATGCCGCTCTGGATGAGATGGCCAGTAGCCAGTCGAGTTCGATGGCACGCCAGATCGGCTTCAGCAGTGTGTAGTAGACGCGCTCTGGCTTGATGCCGGCGGTGGCGATCGCGGTGTCGACCCGTGCGCGGAGCTCGTCGGGCATCGGGGTGATCACGCGGAACAGCTCTCGCGCCTCGCGTGGGGAGATCGATGCGGGGTCCTCGGCGCCAAGCTGGACGCCTACGGTCCTTGCGAAGCGACGGAGGCTGGCGGGGACCGCGCCCTCGGGGTGTCCGGAGTACCGGACTTTCTTGCCATCGACGTTCAGTGTCGCTGGGTGGTCGAAGCGGACCTCCATGGTGCCTCCGTTCTGAAAGGCGTCGCAGAGCGTGATCACCGCGAGCGCGCGGTTCGCCTCGTGCGTCGCGACGTGTGGAACCTCGCATGTCTGCCACGCCAGAACGGCGAGGCCGTCGATGCTTGCCTCTTGGGCGATTGCTGCGAGCCCGACGATGACGTTCTGGCAAGCGACGCGGATGGGCCGCAGCACGAAGGTTCGCGGCCTTTTCTCGTGCTTGAGGTGGGAGTCTGCGTAGGCGGGCCCGATCTCGTCCAGGATCCGTGACAGCCCCGCGCCCCTGGCGGACAGCTCGCGCTCAAGACTTGAGACGTAGAGGACAGGATGAAGGTCCAACAGCCCGCATTGATGTTCGGGGGGGACCGGGTCGAGGAACCACCGCCGCACCGTGCCCGCGGCCGGCCCCTCTGATACGACAACTGCGATTGATGCCTCGTCGATGACACAGAGCGGGATCAACTCCTTAGGCGGCGGGCTGGACCCGACATCGAGCAGGTCGAATCCTTCGGCTAGGCTCAGTCCGCCTTCCCCTGGCGCTGGCGAGAACAGAAGCTCACGAACGTCGTTGGACCACTCGGCCGCGTAGACCGCGCCGAGCAAAAACGAAACATCGGCGGGTTCGCTCAACGCCCCCGGGCCCTGAGCACTTCAGTCAAGAGATCGACAGCGGCATTCACCTCTCGGCCCGAAGCACTGACAAGCGCGATCTTCTCTGAGTGTCGCCCACGTCCGTCGCCCAACGAAACGTGCAGACGAACCTCGTCGTAGCGCTCGTCGTGAATGACATGGACATGTGTCCGCGCAGACGTTTGGTCTCCTTTGGCGTCCACGAACTCATGGATCGTGCCGTCCGCAAACAGGGCGGTGACGTACTGTTGGGTGCCGCGGATTACCGGTGCCGGCATGGGCGAGCTGACCTTCGACCCCGACTTGGCCGCCTCCATACGCCGCTCTGCTGCCATCCGAACTTGCTCGGGCGAGACCCGAACGCTGCGATAGCCGGCGCGTTCGCGGTTCGCGTCCGCCGTCCGTGCGGGTCCGGCGGCTAGGCGACTAGCCACGCTATCGCGTACTCCGCCGCTGGCTGGTTGAGACGCAAGATACGACCGGCTGATGTTGTTGTTCCCGCATGCCATGCCCGTAGCTGCAGCTGCCGAGAGAAGGTCCCCGGCTAGCGACCGGTAACGCGGGTACCAATCGCCTGATCGCGGCGCTGCGGGAGCGGCGCACGCGGCGGGGAGCTCGGGACTCCGCGTGCGATGTTGTTTCCGCAGGCCATGGCTAGCGATCCTAAACGACGGAACGCAACCGTGCTTTCATCAGACCCATTTTCGGTTCGGTCGCGCCCATGGGACAGACGTCAACGAGTCATCGGAATCTGGACTATCCTGCGCGAGGATGCGCTACGTACCATTGCTCAAGGCGAAGCAAGGCGAGTTCCGTGCTCTCGCGAACCTTGCTGCGGCGACACGGAACTCCATCTTGCCGCTGCTCGAACACCCGCCGCTTGAGGGCTACGGCGAGGACGCTCCGGAACCGCCAGAGGTCGATACACAGCTCGAGAGGCTGCCAGCAAAGATCCAACGCGCCTGGAGCCCGGGCCTCCCCCTGTTGCTCGACCTCGGGCTGGTCGAGGACGACCCCGCACTTGGGGCGGGCGAGCACCCGATCAACTACGTGTTCGGTCGGCTGCGCGAGCTTGGCATAGAGGCGATCCCAGTGACCGCGCTCGCACGAAACGACGAGCACCAGCGTGCCGTTGCCGAGGCCGTCGCCCTCGACGGGCGGGGAGCTTGCATGCGCATCATCGCCGAAGACCTAGACGATCCCGAGCAGGCAATCGACGCCGCGCTTGAGCTTCTTGCAGACAGCAACATCGAGGTCGACGAGACAGACCTGCTGCTGGATCTCGGTGAGCTCGGCCAAAACGTTGGGCCGAATGTACTGGTCGTCGATGTCGCTCTACGTGACCTTCGAGAGCGAGAGCAGTGGCGTAGCGTCACCCTCGCTGCGACCTCCGTACCGGACGTGTCAGGGTACGGTCCCGACTCAGTGAACCAGGCCCGGCGTCTGGAATGGGAACTCTGGCAGCGGGTATTGGCCCGCGATCTGCCACGATCGCCGGACTTCGGCGACTACGGAATCTTTGGGGCGCAGGCGGCGGGCCCAGTGTCGGAGTTTGCGTTCGCTCCCAGCCCAAATATTCGGTACACGACCGACGAGGAGTGGCTGATCCTCAAGGCTAAATCAGCGATCCGCCACGGCTACGAGCAGTTCAACCAACTATGCCGAGATCTAGTCGCGCGGACCAAGTACGCGGGGGAGGACTTCAGCTGGGGCGACGGTTACATCGCTCGTTGTGCCGCCGACGAAGACGGGCCCGGCAACGCCTCCACCTGGATACAGGTCAATACGAACCATCATATTACGGCCGTTGCGGATCAGCTCGCCAGCCTTGACGCCCCTTGAGCGTGGCTCGGACTTCGCCGGCTAGATCCTCCGGCGTGAGCTGATCTGCAAGCGCCGTCCACAAGACGCGCCGAGGCTTGGACCGCAAGCCATCTGCAAGGCCTCGGCGCTCGAGCAACGCAAGCGCCTCCTCGCGCCATAGGAGCTTCGCCACCTCAGCGGGCACGGTGCGACGGTTCAGGCGGGCGCGGCGGCGCGGGACGATCGTGACTACGCCTCGCGCATCAGGCTCGGCGCTCGCGAGCCCCCACCACTTCGGAACGCAGTCTCGGGCGTTTCGCAGGTGTGTACGGCTTGCTACAAGCGTGACGGCATCAAAGACCTTGCCGTACGCCTCTGCCTGCCCATCAAGCCGCCGCAGGGTATCCCGCTCCGACTTGATCTCGAATGCGGATATCGAGCCGTTGACGACGGCCAAGTCGACGCGAGCGGCACCCTGAAGGAGACCCAGCTCCTCGACGATCAGGGTGTCCGGATCCTGCGCGTGCTCGGCGTGTAGCTTCGTGCGCAGGCTGCGTCGGATGTCCAAGTCTCTCAAAGCGGGCTCCTCGTGGGCAATAGCACCATCCTAAGCCCATCGCCGACGTATTCGGGGAACCAAGCTTCCAATCCTGCCTCTGCCGGTCACGTGCGGCCGGCACACAGCACAGCGCACTGTCTGCAGCGGTCGCCTCAGATCGACTGCATCCTCACCAGAGCACGCGTGCGGCCGGCACACAGCACAGCGCACTGTCTGCAGCGGTCGCCTCAGATCGACTGCATCCTCACCAGAGCACGCGTGCGGCCGGCACACAGCACAGCGCACTGTCTGCAGCGGTCGCCTCAGATCGACTGCATCCTCACCAGAGCACGCGTGCGGCCCGCACCGCGCCTCTCAGACCACGAATGCCGCGCTATAGCGAGCACGGGTGACTGCGACGTACAACCGCTCCGGCGCTCGGAGCTTTGTCGAGTCTCCGTCGGCGAGATATTTCTTCATCGGTTTCGTGGGAAAGATCAACACGCGGTCGAATGTGCTCCCCTTTGCGACGCCTATATTCATCGCCGGCTGACCAAGCGTATCCGTCGTCTTGCTGTCGCGCAGCACAACCGGACGGTAGGTCTCGACGTACGCGTGGACTTCGTGCGGCTCAATAGTATGAACCCCATCGTGCCCGGTAGTGATCTGCTCCTCCGCGTCCAGCGGCGGCAGGTTTGGAAACAGCGCACTAGCGAACTCACAGATGCCTTCACTACACCGAGCACTAGTCGACCGATCCTCGCGCCGACACAATACCGTCCGCTCATCGAGCCAGTCCACTAGGCCAGCGCCGCGGTACTTCTTATTCCGTGATCCCTGGTTCGTCGCCAACGTAAACTGGCGTGGGTCGCCAACTGCAGTAACGTCAATACGGGACTCCAGCAAGAGCTGCAGGAAGTCAAGGTCGTATCCAACGAGATCCTGCATCTCATCTATGTAGATTTGGTCGAATACTGCCTCTAGCCGAGCGACCACAGATCCGCTAGATCTCTCATTTGCGTGACATGCCAGGTCGGCCATGGCGTCCTTATAGACGTCACCGTGTCTGTCCAAAAAGTACCCGCGTGTCTCCTTTTTCGCGAACTGATTGCGTTTGCCTTGAAAGTCTAGGCCCCGCACCAGGCCCACCTCGCCAAACACCGCATGTTGATACGGACGAATGCCCTCGCTCAACAAAAACGAGAACCAGCTTCTAATGCTGATATGTGCCGGTATCACCCCTACCTTGGCCTGAATGCGCCGTGCAATCTGGTTGAGATTCTCGTTCGTATACGTCGTGATTAGCACGCGCCGGCTCGGATCGCCCAGCGCGCCTTCTATGACAGCCTCCGTCTTGCGCGCCCCGGCTACCGCAATGATCGCAACATTGTTAGATGGCGACGGCATCGCGGATGTAGGACGGGAACGCGAGAGTTGTCGTCGACTCAAAGAGCTGCAGTGCGGACGCCGTCTTGTCCGCCGTCATGTATTCAGCCAACTCCGAGTCGGATGCGAAGTCTGTCCCGAAGACGCCGTTTAGGACGCTCCGTCCACAGCTAGACACGAGCTGCGGCTCAAGGGTCTTTCCGTCAACGGCATCGCCAACGTGAACAGATATCTTGCCCTCGTCCGTGTAGTCCGAATACTGGGCTCGCGCGGTTTGGACATCCTTCCCGTCGTTGTCAGTAACGACCGCCACGCGCTTCCCGAGTGGCTTTGCGATGTCGAGAAAGCGCTTGAAGGAAAGTCCTCGCACACTGATCACATCAACGCCAGCCTCCAGCGGAAGCTTGCCATGCATGTCGTGGAAGGCACGCTGCACAACAAGTTCATCCGATGGTCCCTCGACGAGGATGATGCGGTCGGCCAGCGCCACCCGTAGTGTGTCGTAGCCTGGGAGTCGCTTGAAATAGCTCAGCGTGTCCTTCGGAAGGTCTGTCAAGCGCAGACCAGCGAACGGCGTAAGTAGTACCAACTTGTCGAGACCCAGCTTGTTCAGCACAAATGAGCTGTGGGTCGTGACCAACACCTGCTTGCCCTGGCATCGATCCGCGATCTTGCCGACCAGCGCGTTGAGAGACGCTGGAGCCTGGTGATTCTCGGGCTCCTCGATCAACACGACATGACAGGCATCAGCCGTGCGATTCAACGCGAGCAACACCTTCAGCATGCTCTGGGCGCCGCTACCGACGAACTGGCACGGAAGATCATCAAGATGCGGGACAAGGTTCGATTCCCATGCTGTTCGCTGAGAAATATCGATCGCCAGCGACAACTTCCGGTCGGTGAGGCCTTCCTGCGTGTCAGCGAGCTCGACGTTGATGGCCTCGATCGAATCGTTGCCTGTGAAGGTCTCCCGGAGCGTTCTGTACGCGCGAGCGATCTCAACTCTCTGCTTCGGCTCGAGATGGTCGCTGATGATCTGCTGCAAATAGTGGTCTGCGCCACTTTGGAGCCGGATTGCCGAGGCATCGATCATCGATGCGGTGGCTGGCACACTTCTCGCTGTAACCGAGTTTCCGTTGAAGCCGAGCCAGTCGACTTTGTAGTACTCGGCGGGCACGAGCCTCACGTCGTCGGGATTTGCCACAAAGCTTGCGTACTCGTCGGAAAAGTCCTCCCAAAAGTGCACCCGGATTCGCAGGCCAGGGACATTCTCAAGGCTACTGTTGTTTGTTCCTTTGAGTGTCGCTGTTTCCTCGAGTTCCTCGAGAAACAGGTCGATGATGATCTCCGGGGGCGGAGGGTTGCCGCCGCTGGCAAGCGCTTCGAGATAGCTCTTGGATACGACCTGATTAAACAGATGTGGGGACAGTTCTGTCGCCAGCAAGCGCCCCCGCACGCGTGACGTCAAGGCCAGGTGGACGGCTTCTAGAAGCGTCGACTTGCCCGCGTCGTTGTTGCCGACGATCACGTTGAGGCCATCGGTGAAGTCGAGGGTGAGGCTCTCGAAGACCCGATAGTTTTGGATGTGGATCTTTGTCAGCATGCCCGTAGAGGCATTATGCCGGCGGCTCCGGCGCGAACTCCCCCGCGGCGGTGACCAGGAGTCCGGTGACACGCGTTCGCTACGGAGCGCTCTCGTAGATCCGCCGCACCTCGCGCAGCCACTTCGCCGGTATCTCATCTTCCAGCCGGTCTAGAAAGCAAGTCGTGGCCGGTCCCTGAGCCGTGCCTCTGGCCGGCGGCGAGCGTTCAGGGGCGCCGTGCGGATCGAGTGCCCGAGCGATCTGCTCCGCGAGATCCGGCCGGGGCGAGTACGCCATGTACTGTTCGGTCGTGCTCAATCGGTCGTGGCGCATGAGCGCCTGAATCGTTCTGATATCGACGCCGTTACGGGCCAGCGTCGTCCCGAACGAGTGGCGAAGGTTGTACATCTTGATCGGCTTAAGGCTGGCCGCTTTGACGGCGACCTTGAAGGACTCGCGGATGGGCCGTTCGGAGACGGGCGAGTCGAGGGCCAGCTCGCTCACGAAGACGAAGTCCCGATTGCCTATCGCGTATCCTCTGCTCCTGAGACGCGACAGGGCAGTCGTCAGCCGCGGTGTAATCGGAATCGCCTCAGAGTCCGACGTCTTGGTCGTGTCCATCTCGTTGCGCACCCAGTTGTCGTAGGGCCGCACTACGCCAGTCTGGAAATCGACGGCGCCCCAGCGCAGGCCCAGAGCCTCGCCAGGAAGCCGGAGGCCAGCGTGGGCTCCGCACAGCCAGAACGCTTCCTCGAACACGCTGGGGGCCCGCTTCAGGAGGCGGTCGACTCCTCAGTGTCGTAGAAGTCGTCGCGCCGGAGGATTCGCTCACGCTCGTGGCGTTTGCTCGCGCGCTTGACCGATGCGAGCGGATTCGACTGGAGCCATCCCTCGCGCACGGCGTAGTCGAGCGATGCGGCGAGGATGTCTCGATACGTGTTGCGCGTCTGCGCGGCGGCCGGCGTCACGAGCATCCAGGGCTTCGTCGTTCGACGCTTGACGGTCCAGCCTTCGTCTTGCAGCGTCATCGCTGTTGCTCGTGAGACACGTCGCGGTCGTTGCGCGTCGAGCGGGACGACGCGATAGCAGCCGCGCCGCCGATGCTTCCAGGTCCCCGGCAGCTCGTCGGCAAGCCGGACCGCCTCGTCCTTCGTCGCCACCTCTATCGCCTGGCTCTCCGCCGGCTGCGCAGTCCAGCGCTCGATTGTGAGGCGCTGGACGTTCTTGCCCTCTGCAAGAGCCTCGCGTGCCTTCGCCTCGCTCAGCACACGGTAGGACTTGAAGTCGGCGAAGTACGCGCGCAGGCGCCCGTCCGCGAACGAGTGCACCGGTGTCTCGGCGCCGAGGTCTCGGAACATGCGCTCGAACATGTCCTCGTAGCCGGCGACCGTCGATCGCTTCAGTCCCCTCTCCCCTTTGCGCTCAGCCAGCCAGCCTTCGACCGCCTGCTGGAGTGTGCGCTCGGCGACCTGTTCGACCTCTGCAGCCGCACGCAGTTCTTCGAGGATCGTCGCAAGTCGAACTTGAGCCTCCTTCGGCGTCAGATAGTCCGGGCTGGGCTTTGGGCCGTGCCCGGCACGCCAGACGACGGCGCCGCGAGCAGTCCGTCTGCCAGCGTCGCGGACGTGTGCAGGGCCGAGGCATCGCCCTCCCTTACGACCGTGGCGGTCGCGCCAGAACGCCCAGAAGGAGCGCGTGCGACCGTTCTTGTCGAGCTTCACCTGTAGGTGGCCCGTGGGCCGTTTTGTTTGGCTCATGCCGGTATAGACCTCCAACCTCTCGAAGCGGCCAACGAGTTGCGTGGAGGGCACCGGGATTTCCCCAGGATTTCCCTAGAGGGCCGTGCCGACTCGCAAACGGGCCATATTTCTTGGGCTTAGATCCGCTTAGCAGAGCCAATTCCGGGGAGCCGAGAAGCGATCATAATCCGCGTGTCGGGGGTTCGAGTCCCTCCTCCGGCATCGCCCTATCAGAGCCAGACCCCGCATAGATAGTAATGATTCTCGGGATCGCGTGACGCAGGGTCACCTCTCCAATATTGGCCAATGGGGGTGCGGCGGATCTCGCGTCGGTCGAGGCCAGACTCAAAGCCTCCGTGGGACACTTGTGCTGTGGGCTACCTACCGACGTCGCGACGGGACGCCTTGCTGCATGAGCTCTGCGCTCGGGGTGGCTATTGCAGTACGGGCCTCACAGTCGATGACCTGACGGACGGGCTGAGCGCGCATGAGATCGCGGAGATGGTCCTCCGCGGCGAGGGTCTTGATCCTGTGATCGACCGAACGCAACGGGACCGGGTCGCCCGTATCGTTACGGATTGGCTGTTCGATCCCTGCGGACGCGGTGACGGGTCGGGGCTTCCGCGATGACGATCAGGATGGCGGCCCTGCTCGCTTGTGTCCCGGCGGCAGCTCTTGTCGGCTGTGGTGGTAGTAGCTCATCGCCAGCGGAAGCGCACCTCGTGGCAGCCGCCAAAGCGGTTTGCAGCGACGCCCAAGGAATGGGGAGTCACGCTGAGATCGGTAAGCAAATCGCTCGGTTTCGCGCTTTGCTCGATTCTGAGCGCAAGCTACCCCGTGTGGACACGCTGATCTCAGATAGCGCCGCGTTGCAGCCGATGGAGGCGCGGCTGGCGCGAATCGCGGTCAGCGAGGTCTCCCCCACCAAGCGGGGCCACGTCGCTGAAAGCGTTCCGGCTGGCACTGCCTCCCTCGTACGCAAGGCCCATCGGCTCGAAGTCAAGGTCCACGCCGACGAAAAGGCTCTCGGGATTGCCTGCCTCGGCCGGTTTCCACGTGAGCCCATCGAAGGCTAGGCGCGCCGCAGTTACCCGCCGTTGCCGTCTCCCGGAGTTGCGTTCTGTGACTTCGGGCGGTTCCCGTGGTCGTTGGTCTGCCGATGTCGCTTCGGACATTCCTCCTGTCAATAGCTCGATGTGGAGCCGTGGCGAAGCTACGATGTGACTTGCGCTTCACCCCAAATAAAAGTGTGTTCCTGGAACACACCGCCACATAGCATGGAGCAAAGATACCGAAGGTTGGGCCGGGCGTGACGCCTGCGACGAGACGTTGGCGCCGCAGCGGACGCCTACCCGGTCCTGACTGAGAAGCACTATCGTGCTAGCGGGTTTCGATGATGTCCGGGAGCGCCTTGGAGCGCTCCTCGTACACCTTGCCGCTGACGCCTTTGAGGCCGTTCAGGACCGATGGAGGCGCCGGGTGGCCCTCTGTGCCTGCGACTACGCTCTGCGGGGTCGGGCGATGGCTCTCGCCGACGCGGGAGGACGTGCCACCGCACCCCGCGAGTGTTGCCGCGATCGAAAGCAGGCCGACGGCCAGTCGTCTCATGCGCCGGAGATTCTAGCTCTCTGTGGCAGAAGAGACGTTGCTCGTGCTACGCCATGCCACGATTTGTGGCCGTTTCGATGATGCGGGACGGTTCGAGCTGTCGCGCCACTCCTTGCAGCCGCATTCTTGGCCCCAGCCCCCAGCCGAGACAAGCGCCCTTGTTAGTCGGTCATGTGCTGCACGTACATGATCGCGACAGTCAGTCGTGCGTCGAGCTCGTCTCTCGCCCAGCCTTCGACCCCCTCGTCGATGGCGAAGGACAGCTCTCCCGGTCGCTTCAGAAGATTCGGAAGCTCGCCGAACACGGCGTAAGTGTCGACGGGCTCGTCGGGATCGGAGATGCCCAGGTACCACTTCCGCCACGAGAACGAATGTGTCCTCTGCCCTTGAACGGTAGGCCTCGTCTGATAGGGCGCCTCGACGAAGATGACCGCGAAGCCCGGGCCGGAGTAGCGTCCGATCTTGAGTCCGGTGGACAGCGCCCGCCACTCGGGGTGACTTTGATCGTCGACTTCGACCGCCAATGCGGACGCCTTCTCACATGCCTTCAGAAGCACGGCCGTCTGCATGCGTACGTCGTCGAGCTCCTGCGCTCGATCTTCGGCCGCTTGCAGTCTGACCTCTGCACGATTGGCACGACGATGCCCAAGATATGCAAGCGTCAGGGACAGGATGCCCGTGACGGAGCCAACCAGGCCCAGCCAGAGCGGTGAATCCCAGTTCGAATCCGCGGGCTCGCCGGCCGGTAGCGCGGCCGAAATCGTCAGCGCGCCGCCTCTTGGACTCTGCCGTGCCCTGGCTTCCGCGTTGTCCAGCGCCCATACCGGAGCGATGTCCAACGAGAGGATCAGCGCTAGGAACGCGACGACGGCCAGCCGCCGGATGAACAATCTGTGACTCAACGCCTATCGGATCGTTATCTTATGACGTGCACAGGACGGACTCGAGAGCTCGCTTGACCGGCCTCGCTGCCCGCGCGTCAGCCGGTAACGGTGCCTGTCTCCGCAAGCCTCGTCGCCCCGGGCCCAAGCGAGTCCGCCGAGTCGCCTGCCGCCAGCTCAGATGGTCGAAACGCGTTGATAGCGATGTCCGAGGAACGTACGAAGAGGCCAGTGAGAGCGGCACCCACAGGCGCGGCGATCCCACAAGTCAACAGCGCGATGTGCGTCGAGTGAATGAAGTTGTGGGCATATTGCAGCTGGACCAGCAGGGGCGCTTCGTACGGAGGGTTGCCGAGCAGCGCGCCCACGACGGCCACGCCGAACACGCCCCCGACCTGGCGAACGGTGTTGTTCACAGCCGATGCCACGCCGAGCCGGTCGGAGGAGACCGAGCCCATTACGACCGCCGCCATCGGCGCCGAGGCGAACCCGTAGCCGATCCCGATCAGAATGAAGATCCACACCAGCGAGCCGTATGAGGTTTGCACCTGCACTTTCAGCAGCAACAGCGTGGCGCTGCCGACGAGGGCCAGGCCGGCGGCGAGAGGCGCGCGGTAGCCGACTCGGGCGACGAGCCGACCGGCGAGCGCGCCGCTCACGACGAACGCGATCGACAGCGGCACGAAGCGCACACCGGCCTGCGTCGGGCTCACCTCCTGCACCAGCTGGAAGAACAGCGAGAACAGGAACAGCAGGCCGAACAGGGCAAAGCCCATCACGAGCCCGCCGGCGTTGGCCGCCGCGAACGTGCGCCGGCGCAGCAGGCCGAGCGGCAGCACCGGCGCGTGGCCGCGCCGCTCCACCAGAAGGAACACGACCAGGCAGACGGCCGCTATGGAGAAGATCGTCACGATCTCCGTCGAGCCCCAACCGGCGTAGCGGCCTTCGATCGCGCCGTACGCCGCGAGCCCCAGCGTCGCCATGCCGAAGATCTGTCCGACGATGTCCAGCCCGATCACATCGTCGCGGCGCGAATCCTCCACCCTGCGGGCTGCGATCACGATCGCGATCGCAGCGACGGGCGCCTCGCGATGATCGTCGACGCCGAGGGTACCCAGCCGCTTCTCACGCGAATCGTCTTCCTTGGAGCGCTGCTCCCCGCCAAAGCGCCGTTTGGAGGAGCGCTGCGGTTCACCATCCCTCCGATCGTGGGCGTGCCGGGCGGGCGTGACATAGCGTTGGTGGACCTGCACCTGATCATCGGCCCCCGAGCCTCCTCTACTACGAACGGCTTCACGGAAAGACCATCGCCTACCACCCCCGGGGCATCCCTCTGCCAGGCGCATGCCCACGCGATGGCCTACCGTTCAGCGCAACGGTGCGCTTTCTGAACGGTCGTCGCGCAAGCACTCAGACGACGGTTCCATGTCACGCGGTCCCGCGCACCGGCCCCCGCTCGCCGGATACGTAAGATCGAGATCCGGACAGGCGCCGCTGCGCCGCCGCCAACGCAACCCACGAGAGGAGGCAAGCGTGCCCCAGGCCGCCGGATACAGAAACGAAGGGATGTTTGGGTCGATCGAGACGGTTGGTAGCGCAGGCGTCTTTGGCCAGGTGATGGGGCTCGTTGCGGTCACGCTCGCCTTGTTCACGCTCGGCGCCTACCTTGGGCGTGAAATCTCGGAGGGCGCGTCGATCGTGTGCTTCATCGGCGGCTTCGTCTGCATCATCGGTCTGAACGTCGCGCGGCGCTCGGAGATCCTGTCGATCACGATGCTGTTCGCCGCCGGCCTGCTGCTTGGCCTGGGGCTGGGCGGCGTGCTCAACCGCTACGTCGAAGCCGAGCCCGACGCCGTCTGGCAGGCGGCGGCCGCGACGGCGCTGTTCGTGGGTGGGATGGGCAGCACCGGCTATGCGATCCACAGGGACCTCTCCGGCGGCTACCGCGCGCTGTTCTTCCTGCTGCTCGCGCTGATCGTCTTCGGGCTCGTGACGGTCTTCGTGTCGATCCCCGGCGGCAACGTGATCTATGCGCTGCTCGGCCTCGGCATCTTCGGTGCCTACACCGTGCTGGATTTCAACCGCATGCGGCGCACAGGTATGCAGGAAGCGGTCCCGCTCGCCGCTGGGATCTTCCTCGATGTGCTCAACATCTTTCTCTTCTTCCTACGCCTCTTCGGCGGCGGGCGCAACTGAGACGGGGACACCCCCGCGGCAAAGCTTGCCCTATGCGGCTTCCACCTCCGCGGCCAGCTCGACGAGGCTCACATCGAGTGCCGCCGCTATCTCGCGCACGGTCGCCCATGCGGGGCTCGCCTGCCCGAGCTCGATCCGTGCAAGTGAGCCGGTCGTGATCCCTGAACAGTACGCGAGTGCTTCCTGAGTGGCGCCCCGCTCCACACGCAGGCGCCGCAGAACGGCAGCGAGGGCGGGGTCGGGCGCAAGGTGCCGCGGCATGTAGTAAACATCGCACGCCATGCACGTCTAGGTCCATGTCCTTTACGACCCATCGTTGACTCCACATCGTATAGCACTGGCCGTCCGCAACCGCCTCTCCTCGCCGCACCGCGCGCGCTCCCGCGATGCACCAAGCCCGCCATCCTGATGTGGGCGCACCTCGTCTACCCTTGGCGCCCGTTGCTCGCCGGCCCATCCGGTGGGGCGCGGCGGTAGCGCCGCGAGCGCGGGTGCTGCTCGAGCAGCCCGACCGCCATCCAGGTACCGATGTAGCGGTGGGTGGTGCTCGGCGACAGGTCGAGCTGCCGTGCCACGTCCGTCAGCTCGCGCTCGCTGCCATCGGGTGGGAACGCGCCGAGCACCAGCAGCGCTCGCAGCGTCGAGCGTGAGTATGCGGCGTCGTCCAGCAACGGCAGCACCGCGCCGTGCAGCTCGCCGAAGTCGTCGAGCCCAGCCGGCAGCGCGGTCAGGCCCGGGACCACCGCCGCCTCGCGCACGACGCGTGCCACCTGCCAGTCGGTGAGCGTGATCGTCACGCTGCGGTCGTCGCTCAACGCGGCACCATGCGAGGCAAGCAGCCCGGCGAGCGGGTGGGATTTTTCGCGCCATTCGGCATGATGGTGCGATGATTGCGCCTGCCCTCCCCCTTGAATAGTCACGCGTGACGGGTTGGCAATTAGGAAACAACAAGCCCGGGTAGCACGACTTCCAGCGTTCCGAATCGCACGAGTCGAACGGCCCGCCTCGAGCCAACGACCGCACCCGGTTTGGCGTATCGTTCGGCTGGCCAACATCGGAGTAAACGAGGAGCGATGTCCGCGAGGAGCGCCGGTAGGGAGCAGTTGAGCGGGTCACCCCTACAGGGGGTACTGCTCGCGCTGTTGCTCGGCGAGCAAGAGCAGCTGCACGGCTACATGCTGACGACGCTCGTCGAGCGTCGTCTCGGGCCCGCCTGGGGCGTTACGCGCCAGAGCGTCTACGGGGCACTCAATCGGCTCGAAGAGGAAGGTCTCGTCTCATCTGCTTGGAAGACCGCCAGCGAGCGTGGCCGCGGCCACGGCCAGCGCGTGTATGCCGCGACCGACAGAGCCGAGACGGCCCTCTCCCGATGGATGCGCAGCCCTGTCACCAAGGAGCCCGTGCGCGTCGAGCTGCAGGCGAAGATCGCGATGTCCCGCGCCCAGGACGCTCCGCAACTGCTGGGCGCGCTGGACGCGTACGAGCGCGAGTGCTTCGAGCTGCTGCGCCAGACCAACGAAGCGGAGGTACCGATGGGCTCGTGGGCGGGCCTGGCGTTGAACCTCACGCGCATGGCCGTCGACGAGAGCCTGCAGGCGGAGCTGCGCTGGATCGCGACGGCCCGCGCTTGGATCAAGGACTTCCTGGCCGAGATCACAAACGGGTCCTTGCGATGAGCCTGCTCTCGCTCGAGCACGTGTCCAAGCGCTATCCCGACGGGCGACGCGAGATCGCCGTCCTCGACGACGTCTCGCTCGAGGTCGACGACGGCGACTTCGTGGGCATCTGGGGCGTGCGCCGCTCGGGCAAGAGCACGCTGCTGCAGGTGGCCGCCGGCAAAGAGCCGCCGGATGAGGGCTCTGTGTCCTTCGCCGGCGAGGACGTCACGAGGATGTCGCCCGACCGCCGCGTGAAGCTCCTGCGTCACGGCGGGATCGGCCTGCTCAGCGTGGACTGGTCCCCGGAACGCAACAAGCCCGTCGTGGAGCACGTGGCGCTGCCGTTGCTGAGCGACGGCATGAGCCTGCGCGAAGCCAGGGAGCCAGCGTGGCGAGCGCTTGAGCGGGTGGGCATCGCAAGCTGCGCGTACATGCCGGCCGACAGGGTCTCCCACGGGGAGCGGGTGCGTGTGGCGCTCGCGCAGACGCTGGTCCACGGGCCGAGGCTGCTGCTCGTCGACGAGCCCGCCGTGCCGCTCAGACCGAGCGAAGGAGTCGAGCTCTACGAGCTGCTGCGCTCGCTCGGCCGCGATTCGGGGCTCGCGATCGTGATCGCCTCCGAAGACATCGCGCCGATTCGCAAGGCGCGGCGGATGTTCTCGATCGACGCAGGGTGCCTGCGCTCGATGGACCGCCCGGGGACGCTGGTCCAATTTCCCGAGCGCATGCATGCCAGGCAGCGCTCGCAGTCGTGAGCGGCCTGCAGCTGCGCGAGGTCGTCAAGCATTACCACAGCGGTGGCGAGACCGTGCGCGCCGTGGACGGCATTTCGCTGGTCATCGCCCCCGGCGAGCTGGTCTCCCTCTACGGGCCGAGCGGGTCCGGCAAGACGACGCTGTTGCAGCTCACCGCCGGGTTGCTCACCCCGGACGCCGGCAGCGTCGTCTTCGACGGGCGCGACATCGCGCGACTCTCCACGCAGGAGAGCGCGAGCTATCGGCTGCACGATGTCGGACTCGTGTTTCAGGCCTTTCACCTGATCGCGGGGGCCTCGGCGCTCGAGAACGCGGCGGTCAAGCTGCTCGCCGACGGGTGCAGCCTGCGCGACGCCAAGCGGCGCGCGCGCCCCTGGCTCGACCGCGTGGGTCTCGGCGCACGCGCCGAGCACGTGCCCGCGCAGCTGTCGATGGGAGAGTGCCAGCGAGTCGCGATCGCGCGAGCGCTGGTGAACGAGCCGCGGCTGCTGCTGACCGACGAGCCGACCGGCAACCTCGACTCCAAGCGCAGCCGCGAGATCCTCGAGCTGTTGCGCGAGCTCTGCAGCGAGCGCCAGATCCCCGGGCTGCTGGTCACACATGATCCCCAGGCGGGCGCCGTCACGTCCAGCGTCTACACGCTGCGCGACGGGCGGATGCACGAGGGCTTGGAGGCGGAGCTCGCCGGCGCAGCGACGCGATGAGGCGCGCCGGCAGGCCGAAGTTGACGATCATGGGCCTGCGCCCCTCGGCGCTGGTCGACCTGTATCGCTGGCGCCTGAGCAATCGCAAGGCCCAGGAGCTGTTGGCCGGGATGGGCGTCGCGATCGGGGTCGCGCTGCTGTTCGGCGTGCTCGTCGCAAACACGAGCGTCATCAGCTCGACCAGCCAGCTGCTGCACGCCGTCACCGGCTCCGCGCGCCTACAGCTGGTCGCACGCAGCCCCGAAGGGTTCGACGAAAGCGTGGCCGAGCGCGTGGGCAGGTTGCCGGGAGTGCTCGTCGCGGCTCCGCTGCTGCGCGAGAACGCGTGGATCGTCGGCCCCCGGGGGCGGGAATCGATCGAGCTGATCGGTGTGACAGGCAGCGAGATCTCGCTACATGGCGCCGCGACTCGCAATCTCGGCGCCGGTGCGCTGATCCTCTCCGGTGGGGTCGGGCTCCCCTCCGGGGTCGCCGACAAGATCGGCGCACATCCTGGGCAGCCCGTGACGCTGCTCACCGACGGAAGCGCCGACTCGGTGCAGGTGCGAGCGGTACTCGGCAGCCAGACCGTCGGGCCCGTGGCCGACAGCCCGATCGTCGTCGCGCTGCTGGCGATGGCGCAGCGGATCACGGGTAAGCCGGGGCGGGTCACGCAGGTGCTCGTCGAGCCGCGGCCCGGCGCCGAACGCCTGGTCGAAGGCGAGCTGCGCCGGATCGCCGCCGGTCGGCTGGACGTCGAGCCGACGAGCCAGGAAGTGACCGTGCTGCGTGCCACAGCCGGGCCCACGAACCAGTCGACCGCCCTGTTCGCCGCGATCAGCGCGATGGTCGGGTTCCTGCTCGCGCTGAACGCGATGCTGCTAACCGTGCCCGAGCGCCGGCGCTTCGCCGCGGAGCTGCGTCAGCAGGGCTTCGGTCCACGCCAGGTGCTGCTCGTGCTCGTCTCGCAGGCGGTCATGCTCGGTCTCACGGCCTCGCTCATCGGCGTCGTCCTCGGCGACCTGCTGTCTCGCTCGCTCTTCCACGAGGTGCCGATCTACCTCACGCTCGCGTTCCCGATCGGCACGCACCCGGTGATCCCAGCCACGACCGTGCTGCTCGCGATCGCCTGCGGCGTGCTTGCGACCGTCGTCGCGTCGCTGCTACCGGTGCTCGACCTGCGCCGCGGCCGCCCGGCAGACGCCGTCCTGCACGACACCGGGGAGGCCGGGCAGAGCATCAGCGGGCGTGCGGTCGCGATCTGCGGCGTCAGCGGCCTGCTGCTGGTGGTCGCCGTCAGCGTATGCGTCCTGCTCGCGCCCGGTCTCAGCGTGCTTGGAGGAGTGGGACTCGCGCTCGCGGCATTCTGCCTGGTCCTGCCCATCTTCACGCTCGTCCTCAGATCGATCAAACCGCTCAGCGAACGCCTGCGCGGCAGCATGCTCGCCCTCGCCGTCGTCGAACTGGACGCCACGGCCACCCGCTCGGTCGCGCTGGCCGGCGTGGCGGCACTCGCCGTCTACGGGATGCTCGCGATCCAGGGCGCTAGGCACGACCTCATCACCGGGCTCGACACGGCCGTCGTGCAATACCTGGACACCGCCGACATCTGGGTCACGACCGACAACAACTTCCTGACGATCGATAGCTTCCAGCCCCGCGGCGCAGCGGCGGCGATCGCGCGCAGCCCCGACGTCGCGTCCGTGCGCGAGTACCAGGGCGCCCTGCTCGACGTGGGCACCCGCAGGCTGTGGATACGCGCCAGACCCGCCACCGACCGCGCGCTGATCCAAGCCAGCCAGCTGCTGCACGGCGAGCTCGCGCACGCCACGCGGCTGATCCGCCGCGGCGGCTGGGCCGCGATCTCGAACGGCTTCGCCGAAGAACGTCACCTGCACCTCGACAGCGCCTTCACGCTGCCCACGCCGACCGGCTCCGCGCGCCTGCGCGTCGCGGCGATCACCACCAACGTCGGCTGGCCGCCGGGCGCGATCACGCTGAGCGACGCCGACTACCAGCGCTACTGGCACAGCAGCGACCCCACCGCGCTCGAGGTGAACCTCGTCCCTGGCGTCACCCCGCAGACGGGAAGACGCGCCGTCGAAGCGGCGCTCGGGCATCGGCCTGGTCTGGTCGTCGAGACGCTCGCCGAACGTGAGGCGGTCTACGAAGAAAGCGCGCGCCAGGGCATCAAGAGCCTCAGCCAGATCGCCGTGCTGCTGCTGATCGCGACATCGCTGGCGATCGCCTCCGCGCTCAGCGCCGCCATCTGGCAGCGCCGCACCCGTCTGGCGTCGCTGAAGTCCCAAGGCTTCGATAGCAGGCAGCTGTGGCGCTCGCTGCTGTTGGAAAGCATGATCCTGCTGGGCATCGGCTGCTTGGACGGGGCGATCCTGGGCGTCTACGGTCACGCGCTCGCGAGCCGCTGGCTGGAGGTCTCGGTCGGCTTCCCCGCACCTTTCTCACTTGGTATCGGCGTCGTCTTCCTCACGCTCGGGGTCATCACCGGCGTCGCCCTCGCCGTGATCGCGCTGCCCGGTTTGGGCGCCGCACGGGTGCTCGCACGCACGAGTTTCCAGGAGTCCAGATGAGCCGCCCGACCCGGACGCGATGCTGTCGCCATGACAGCAACCTATCCAGCCGGCCGCAAAGCGCTGGCGACCTACTTCCTGAGGGCAGCACGCCGTTACTGGCTGAGCGTCTTTCCCTGCATCCGACGTGAGACGCGCCACTGGCGAGAGCGCGCCGAAGCGATCCCCGACCCGGTGCTCCGCCGGCTCGCGCTCGAAGCGCAGCGAATCAAGCGAGGCAACATCGAGGGCTCCGCCGCGTTCGCCGCGTTTGCCCCAGCCGCGCACCGCGACGAGGTCGTGCGCGCGCAGGTCGCGTTCCAGTCGGCCTACGACTACGCGGACACGCTCTCCGAGCAGCCGAGCGGCGACCCGGTCACCAACGGCCGCCAACTGCACCAGGCACTGCTCGCGGCACTCGACGAGCGTGGCGGGCAGCCCGACTACTACGCCCGCAACCCGCGCCGTGGCGATGACGCCGGCTACCTGGAGGAGATCGTCGATGCCTGCCGCTGCGCGCTGAGCGGATTGCCCTCCCGCCCCTCGATCGCACTGCCGGCGCACAGGCTCGCCACCAGGATCGTCGCTTACCAGAGCCTCAACCTCAGCGAGCCGCACGGCGGGCACCGTCTGCTCGAGCGCTGGGCGCTGCGAGAAACTCCGTTTGGGACCGGACTGCGCTGGTGGGAGACGGCCGCGTCGGCCGGCTCCTCGCTGGGCCTGTTCGCGCTGATCTCAGCGGCCGCGCGACCGGCCCTGCAGCCGGCGCAGGCGCTCGCCATCGAGCGTGCGTACTGGCCATGGGTGGGCGCCTTGCACTCGCTGCTCGACAGCCTCATAGACGAGCCGGAAGACGCGGCCGTCGCACAGCGCAGCCTGCTCGACTACTACACCTCCCCACAGGAAGCCGCCGCCCGTCTGCAGCTGCTCGCGCGCGAAGCGCTGCGCACGGTTCGCTCGTTGCCCAACGCCCACGAGCACGTGCTGATCCTCGCCGGCATGGCGAGCTTCTACCTGACGGCTCCCGAGGCGTCATCGCCCACGGCGCGGCTCATCTCCGACAAGGTCATCGAGACGCTCGGACCGGTGATCAGGCCGAGCATGGCGGTGTTCGGCGCGCGACGCACGGCCGGCAGGCTGCCACGCCGCCACCACGCTGGCAGGATTTCCTCGCAAGTTGCGGGGAGCGAGCACGCGAGGCACTTGCAGCCCAGAGGTCGTGGGTCTATGTTCCATGAAGACGCGGTTCTGAGCCGTAAAGAGCGAGGCCACTGAGGTGTGAGGCCGCGCCACCCGAACCGAAAGGCCCCCGGGCCCGACGGAGAAGGTTCCTCAAACGGCCCGGGACCGCGTCGTTTCTTTGCCACGAGACGCTGCCGTGAGGCCCGCGATGTCCAGCCTCAGAAGCAGGGTTGGAAGCGCTTGCCGTTGAGCGCGAGGTTGTAGCGCGCGCCCATGATCCCGGCTGCGTTGTCGGCCGCGCAGAAGCGCTTGGTGGCAAGGTGGTACTCGGCGTTGAGCACCGGCTTGCCGACCGCCAGGTACGGCTCGAAGTCATCACATTCTTTGTATTGGTTGCACTGCTCGCTCAGCGCCCCGTCGAAGTATCCGAGCAGCTCGGGCGTCTGTTCGCCGTCGTTCTTCTGCAGCACGGCCATCCCCAGCGCGTGAACCTCGTTGGCCACCCACTCGTTGTAGGTCAGCTGCTGGGCGGCCGTGAGCGGGAAGCCGGAGTTGTTCGCATAGCCTTCGATGTTGTCGGGCTCAACCGCGTCAAAGCCCTTTTCCCTGCACATCCGAAAGCGCGCCGTCATGATCGGCTCGAGCACGCCGAGCTGGCGAATGTCGAGCCAGCGCTCGCCCGGCCAGCCGTTCGAGCGCCCGAGCACAGACTTCGGAAACTCCGAGTAGTCGGGGCGGAAGTCCTCCGCGGTGCCCACGTCGATGTAGCAGATCACGTGCTTGCCCTGAGCGTGCAGCGCTGCGACCTCGGCGGCGCTGGTTTCAAAGCCGTCGATGTCGTACGCCGCCACCGGCTCGTCGTTGGCGACCGTGCCCTGCAGCTGCCAGTACCACGTCAAATGCTGTGGTGGCGTCCACCAGCCGCCCTGCTGCGCTCGCGCCCGGCCGGCGCCCGCGAGCAGCGCCACCCAGACCAGAACAGCAACGAGCAGCGCCACGACCGCGCCCGACGCCCTCCCCGAAACCCGCTGCCGTCGCTGCACGCTCATCCTCGCGATGCTAGGGCACCCGTGGCGAGCGTGTCGCGATTGCGCCCCGCGCTGTGAACGTCCTGTCATCCCCCTCTTAGCATCAGCTTAGGCTCGGGTTAGCGACCGTTCAGCGGCGCTCGCGATCGTGTGCGTGGGAGCCATGCATACGACCGCCACGAACATCCTCGCAACCGCCGTCGGGCCGCACCTGTTCTGGATCACCAGCCGCGCCGCCGGGATCGCCGCGCTGCTGCTGTCGAGCTTGTCGGTATGCATCGGCCTGTTGATCGGCGGGCGCATCGTCAAGGGCCATCGGCAGGAGCTGCGCGTGACACACGAGGCGTTGTCCCTCGCGGCGCTCGCGGCGCTCGTCGTCCACGGCCTGACGCTGCTCGGCGACGGCTATCTGCACCCGAGCCTCGGCGACATCGCGATCCCGTTCCTCAGCGGCTATGAGACGCTGTGGACGAGCATGGGAATCGTCGCCTTCTGGGCGCTGCTCGTGCTCGGCCTCTCCTACTACGCGCGCACGCGCATCGGCGTGCAGCGCTGGCGCCGGCTGCACCGCTTCGCCGCGCTCGCGTGGATCCTCGGGCTCGCACACTCGCTCGGCGAGGGCACCGACGCCGGGCAGGCGTGGTTCCTGGCGATGGTCGCGCTCGCCGCCGTGCCCGCGCTGGCGCTACTGCTCGCGCGCATGCTCGACTCCGCGCCCGCCTCCCCCAACCAACACGCGGCGCCCGCCGGCGCTCCCGCCGAGCTCCGCTCTGCGCGGGCGTCGCGCTCCGTCGCGCAGGCCCAACGCTCCGCCGCCGTCACAAGGGCCGGCGTCGCCCGATGACACCTTCGCCGCGCACGGCCGCACAGCCCGATCCGCGCGTGACCGCGAGACGACACCGCGACGCGCTGCGTCGGCGCACGCGCCGCATCCGGCGTTCGGTCGCGGGACTTGCGCTGGCGTTGTTCGCCGTGGCGTTCCTGATCGTGTACGTGCAGCTCGCCTCCGGGCACGATCCCGCGCTCGTGGCCAACAGCGAGCGACGCGCCGCCGCCGCGAGCGACGTCAGCACATCCTCGACGAGCAGCGAAGGCTCCAGCGAGTCGAGTTCCTCCGAAAGTGGAGAATCGAGTGCTGGCGCCTCCGCGGTGACCACATCGCAATCATGAGCAGCGCGCGCAGAGCAGCCAGCGCACGCGAGGCGATCGAGGAGTTCGACTGCTTCGGCTCACGCTGCGGGGCGCGTGTGATCGGCTGCGGGCGCGCGGGCACCGCGCGCGAGGCCGCCGCGCTGAGCAGGCGCACGCTGCTGGTATGGCATCGGCGCTTCTCCCGCTTTCTGGCGGACAGCGAGCTCTCACAGCTGAACCGCGACCCGCGCGAGACCGTGCCGGTACGCCCGCTGATGGCGCGTCTGGCGCAGGCTGTGCGCGATGCGGGGCTGCTGAGCGGCGGGCTGGTGGACGCGACGCTCGTGGGGGAGCTCGAGCGTGCGGGCTACGCCCGCGATCTGCGCCAGCCGACGCTTGCGCTCGCCGATGCGCTCGAGCGCGCACCGGCCCGCGGGCCGGCGAGCGCGGCGGCGGCGCGGCGCTGGCGGGAGATCGACGTCGACCTCCAGGGGAGCACCGTCACGCGCCCCCCGGGGCTGATGCTGGACAGCGGCGGCCTGGCCAAGGGGCTGTTTGCGGACGTGCTCGGCGAGCTGCTCGCATCCCATCCGAGCTTCGCGATCGACTGCGCCGGCGACCTGCTGATCGGCGGCGCCGCACGAACCCCGCGCCCGATCATCGTCGAGAGCCCGTTCGACGCGCGCACGCTGCATACCTTCGAGCTCAGCCACACCGGTGTCGCCACCAGCGGCATCGGCCGGCGCGGCTGGCTGGATCGCAACGGACGCCCGGCGCACCACCTGCTCGACCCGTCGAGCGGCACACCGGCGTTCACGGGCATCGTGCAGGTGACCGCGCTCGCGTCGAGCGCGCTCGACGCGGAGATCAAAGCCAAGGCGGCGCTGCTCAGCGGTCCTCAGGCGGCGCCCGACTGGCTCGAGCACGGCGGCGTGATCGTGTTCGACGACGGCTCCCACCGAGTCCTCGCGCCGCCGCCCGCGCCACAGCCACCGCCTGGCATGCAGCCAACGCCGGTCGTGTCCATGGGCCAGCTCTTGGCACATGTGCGGCCGCGAGCCGCCCCGGCTCAGGAGGCCGAGCTCGCGACCGGCGCCGTCGCCGCGTAGCGCTGTGACTGGCGCTCGCGCGCGGCCCGAGGCTCTGGATCGCACTCGGGCAAGGGCTTACGCTCGGGCAAGGGCCTGCGCTCTGGCTCCTGCTCGCGGGCGGCCAGGTCGAACGCCGCGCTCAGCCGCCCGGCGAGCTCCTCGGCGGGCAGCGGCCGCGAGAAGAAGTAGCCCTGCCCAGTCTGAGCTCCAAGACCGGCGAGGTGCTCCATCACGGCCTCGGTCTCGATGCCCTCGGCGACGACCGTCAGCCCGAGGTTGCGCGCGAGATCGATCGTCGAGCGCACGATCGCCTCGGCACGCGCGTCCTCGAGCATGCCGGTGATGAACGAGCGGTCGATCTTGAGCTCGCTCGCGGGCAGCGTCGCTAGATAGTCGATCGACGCGTTGCCGGTGCCGAAGTCGTCGATCGACACGCCCACGCCGCCGGCGCGCAGGGCCAGCAACGCCGCGATCGCCCGCTCGGGATCGACCAGCGCGGCGCTCTCGGTGACCTCCACGGTGAGGCTCGCTGGCGGGATGTCATGGCGCGCCAGCAGCTCGGCCACCTGCTGCGGCAACTCCGGGTCGAGCAGGTTGCGCGCCGACAGGTTGACCGACATCTCCAGGTCGATGCCGCGGTCGCGCCAGAGCACCATCTGCGCGAGCGCACGCTCGATCACATACAGCGTGAACGGCCCCACGAGCGCGGTCGGCTCGATCTGCGGGATGAACTCGTGCGGGCCCAACAGCCCGCGCTCCGGATGCTGCCAGCGCACAAGCGCCTCCACGCCGGTGATACGCCGGCGTTGCAGGTCGACCTTCGGCTGGTAGTAGAGCACGAACTCGCAACGCTCCAACGCCCCTCTGACCTGGCCGAGCAGGATCAGGCGGTTCGCGTCGAAGTAGTCGCACGCGGGCGAGTGCACGTGAATCCTGCTCGAATGCGAGCGCGCGCGGGCGAGCGCCGTGTCGACGCGCTGCAGCAGCAGCTCGGGCCCGTCGGCGTGCTCGTCCATGACCGCGATGCCGATGCTCGCCTCGATGTTCAGCGCGACACCGTCGATCACGACCGGCGGCTCGAGGCTCGCCTGCACGGCGGCGGCGACGCCGCGCGCGCCCTCCTCGCCGTGCGCGTCCCGACACAGGATCGCGAACTCATCGGCGCCGACGCGCGCGAGCTCGGCCTGGCCGGAGAACGTCTCGCTCAGGCGCCGCGCGACCTCGCCGAGCACGCTGTCGCCGCCGGCGTGGCCGAGCGTGTTGTTGATCTCGGTGAAGCGATCGATGTCGATCAGCAGGATCGCGACGCTGCCTGGCCGCGACGCTTCGCGGGGCACCGTCTGCGCGACACCCTCGATGAACAGCGTGCGGTTGGGCAGGCCCGTGAGCGGGTCGTAGTGAGCGAGCCGGTAGTTCTCGCGCGCCTGGCGGGCGAGCCGGCCCGAGGCCCGCGCGACGATGCGGTAGAGGATCAGCCACAGCAGCACCAGGCCGCCCGCCACGAGCAGCGCGATCATGCGCTTGTCCTGCGCCAGCGCCGCCGCGATCGGGCGGTAGCTCAGGTAGATCTCAAACGCACCTTCGGGCGGGCCCGAGGCGGCGAAGCGCAGCGGCACGTACACCTCCACGAGCTGCCCCAGCCCGACCTCGCTTGCGGTCTCGGTACCCAGACGCGGCGTGACGACGTCGGCGTCGTCCGGTTTGCCTTCGAGCGCGTCCTTCAGGTCATCGCTCGGCGGCAGCGTGCGCCCGATCAGGCTGTGGTCGTCGGAGTAGATGACTTTGTAGCGCGAGTTCCAGATCTTGATCCGCGCGAGATCCTGCGTGACCGAGCGCGCGCTCAGCTGCTGATCCAGGGCTCTGATGCCGGCCGGCGAAAGGCCCGTACGCAGGTCCTTGGCGGACAGGTGCGGCTGGATCCCGAGGTGCGCGATGATGCGCGCGGACTCGCTGGCGTCGGCGAGCGTGCGCGAGACGATCTGCGCCTGCAGGACGCGCGCGAGCACGAAGCCCAACACGACCATCGGCAGCAGGCTCAGCAAGGCCACCTGGCGGGTCAGCCCCAGGCGCCCGCCCAGGCTCAGACGTTCGCGGCGCGCGCGCATGCAAACGCTTTCGTGAGACGATCGAAAAACCTGGAGTTTGCGGGCAAAGAACTGGACGAGATGGCGCCTGTAACGCGCGTGGCGCTGCAATACTCGCCGGCCAGATGCGCGCGCTCGTACAGAGGGTCAGTCGTGCCTCCGTGCGCGTCGAGGACGCGCTGGTCGCCGAGATCGGGCCCGGGCTGCTGGTGCTGCTGGGGGTCTCGCGCGAGGACGAGCCCGCCGCGGCCGAGCGGCTGGCCGCGAAGGTGCGCGCGCTGCGTGTGTTCGCGGACGCCGAGGGGCACATGAACGAGGCGCTCGGCGAGCGCGAGATCCTGTGCGTCAGCCAGTTCACGCTCTACGGCGACACCCGGCGCGGCAATCGCCCGAGCTTCGCCGCCGCCGCCCCCGGCGAGCTCGCCGAGCCGCTGTACGAGCGCTTCTGCGAGTGCGCGGGCGCCAAGCGCGGTGTGTTCGGCGCGCACATGCAGGTCGAGCTCGTCGGCGACGGGCCGGTGACGCTGCTGCTCGAAGCCTAATCGCGCGCCCGCGCCGCCCAGCGCTCCGCCCACGCGTCGAGCGGCGGGTAGGCAGCGAGCAGCAGCCGGCCCTCGTCGGTCAGGCGGTAGCCGTCCGGGCCGGCCTCGATCACATCCGCCGCGCGCAGCTCGTGCAGGCGCTGGTTGAGCACGCTCGATGACATCCCCGCACAGCGCTCCTGTAGCGCGCGGAAAACCAGCGGCTGCTCACGCAGCTCCCACACCACGCGCAGCGCCCAGCGCCTGCCGAGCAGGTCGAGCAGCGCCATGATCGGCCGCCCGCTGTCCGAGCCGCGAGCCGCGCGCCCGGGACGCGGCCCCGCGTCGGCGCGCTGCGCACGCCCGCGGGCGTCCGCCGCTGAGGACCCCTCGCCGGCGCCACCAACCGCACGCCTCCTCCCCGGCGCGCTCACCCGCCTCCGCCTCCGCTTCTAAATAGAAAGCAGTTGCGATAGCATCGACGTCTGCGCTGTGAAAATCGAAGCACGAGAAGAAGGAGTGTAACGGGATGCCTGAGCCGACTCCCCGCATCGCGCCGCTGCAAGCGCCGTATCCCCCCGGGGTCCAGGAGATGCTGGCCAAGTGGATGCCGCCCGCCAGCGACGCCGAGCCGCTCGCGTTGTTTCGCACGCTCGCCGTGCACGCGGAGCTGATGAGCCGCATGCGCCCGCTTGGCTCCGGCATCCTCGGCGCCCGTGCCACCGTGCCCGCGCAGCTGCGCGAGATCGTCATCCACCGCACGTGCGCGCTCACCGCCGCGCAGTACGAGTGGGGCGTGCACGCCCTCGCCTTTGGCGCGCCGCTCGGCCTCAGCGAGACGCAGTTGCGCTCCACCGTCCACGGCCGCTGGCAGGACGTGTGCTGGGAGCCCGAGCAGGCCAGCGTGTTCCGCCTCGCCGACGAGCTGCACACGACGAGCACGCTCTCCGACGAGCTCTGGCAGGAGCTCACCCGAAGCTTCCAGGACGCGCAGATCATCGAGCTGATCGTCACCGCCGGCTGGTACCACGTGATCGGCTACCTCTGCAACGGCCTTCGAGTGCAGGACGAGGAGTGGGCGCCCGGGTTCCCGCCGGCAAGCGATCACGGCGCCGGCATCGTTCCCGCGAGCGGCTGAGCGCCCACCGCGCCCACGAGCTGCGCCCGCGCGTCCGCGCCCGACGTCGTCCACGTCGCCGTGAACCAGCCGCGGCGCATGCCCCGCGCCTTCGCCGTCAGCGTCGCGAGCACCGTCTCGCCGTCCTCCGCGTTCGGGTCGGCGGCGAGCCTGACCGTGCCGCTGACCGCGACCCCGGGCACCAGCTGATCGCGGTGCAGAGTCAGCAGCGCGCCGTCCTTGCCCGCTGTCACCGAGCCTCCATTCAGCCCGACGTCCCGCTTGGCTTCGATCGCCGCGTAGCGCGCGATCGCATCGCCCGCCGTGCTCACGGCCGCCGCCGCCAGCTGCAGGTCGGCGCTCGGCGCCGTGCCGCCCGGCGAGGGCGTCAGCGGCGGTTCTTCGGAGAGCCGCGTCGCGTACACGCCCACCGTGTGGATCGGCGAGACCCGCGGCGCGCACGAGGCATCCAGCGAGTCAAGCGCGCCGGGGTCGGACACGAACTCCTGCACCAGCGTCGAGCCGCACTCCGTGTCGCCCTCCCCCACCACGTGCGTCGAGTTCGCAAGCTCGACGAAGCGCGCGTGGCCGCCGATCTCCGAGAGCACCTTCGGCACACCCGCAGCCGGCGTCCACGTGTCGAGTTCGCCGCCCAGCACGAGCACCGGCAGCGCGCTTGGAAACAGCGGCAGCACGCCCGACGTCGGCGGCTGCGCGATCGTCGGGCTCGGCCAGCCCACGCACGCCGTGTACGCCTCCGTGTTCTCGTCCTGCGTGAGCCACTGCGCCGTGCTGAACGGGCTGAACGTCGCCGCCGGCAGCAGCGCCTGCGCGCCCGCCAGTTCCTGCGCGCGCACGGCCGGGCTCGCATTCATGTCGAACAGCTGCGGGTAGTCCAGGCACGACGTCGCCAGGTACAGCTCGACCGAGTATTCGCGCACCGGCTCGCCGAAGTAAGCCTCATCGACCGCCAGGCGCTGCGCATACAGGCGCAGCAGCGGCGCCGGGTCACCGGCGTCGAGCAGCGCGCGCGCCGCGGCATCCAGCTCGCGGTAGATGTTCGTGTCCTCCGCCGCGTCGCTCACGAGGTTCACGAGGCCCGTGACGCCCATGCTCAGCTTCTGCGGCGAGCCTTCAGGCCCCGGCACCACGCCCGCGAGCGGGTGTTCAGAGAGGCTCTGCGCAAGCGCGCCGATGCGCGCCCACGACGAGCCCGGCGCCGCGGCAGCGCACGCCAGGGCGCGGCTGCACGCCGCGTCGATCGCCGCCGGCATCGATTCGATCGTGCTGCGATACCACGGGTCGAGGCCCACCGTTTCGTACGTCGAGTCGAGGATCACGCTGCGTACGAGCTGCGGGAAGCGCGACGCGAACACCTGCGCGAAGAACGAACCGTAGGAGTCTCCGTACAGGTCCACCTTGCCGAGGCCCAGCGCCGCGATCACCGCCGCCAGGTCCTCCGCAGCGGGCGCCGAGGTGAACAGATCAGACGCGTGCACCCAGCTGCCGTTCATGTACTTCCAGCGGTGGTTCAGCGCCGCCGCGCACGACGCCGCCGCCTGCTGAAACGCTTCGCCGCCGGATTCTCCCGTGAAGTCCTGCAGCGCCGGGCAGCTCAGCGGCGTCGAGGACCCCGTGCCGCGGTTGTCCACCGCCAGCATGTTCCAGTGCTGGAGCAGCGGCCCGTACATCGCCGCGTAGCCCGCCTGCGCGCCGTCGGACGGGTAGGCGACCGAGCCGATCGACGGGTAGCCCGGACCGCCCTCCACCGGCACCACCGTGCCCGCCGCCTGGCCGCCCGGGGGCGCTGAGGCCGGGTAGAAGCGGTAGGCGATCGATATCCGCGGGCCCGCGGGCGTCGAGTAGTCGAGCGGGACCGACAGCGTGCCGCAGTACGCCACCGGCGCGCTCGCGCACAGCGTCAGGGCTTGGGTGCCGACGCGGAGCTTCGAGGACGGGCGGGCGGCCTGGGCCGTGGTGGGCGCGAGCGTGGCGAGGACGCCTGCGAGCATGAGCAGCGCGGTTGGGAGTACCGCACCCGGCGAGCCCGTCCTTGCGCGCATGCCCCGATTGTCAGCCCTCCTGGCTCTCCCGATCACCGATCACCCCTCCCGCCGGTAGGACGGAGAAGCTTTGCAGATGCTACGTCCGGGCGTTGCGGATCGACGCGCATTCCAGGGTTCGCGCCGACGGTTGGCGCTAACGTTGCTCGACGTGGGAGAGCTCGCATCCAAGGTCGCTCACGACGAACCCGGCGAGGGTGCCATCGACGCGCAGCCGCCGCGGGCGAACCGGCGCGTTCTCGCCGTCTTCGAGCCCGGCCGCTCGGGCGAAGCGACGCTGAGAGAGGCAGCCGAACTGGCCGAGTCAGGCTGCGAGCTGTCGGTTGTGACGCTTGCACCGCAGGCGCGCCCCTCTCGGTGCTGCGGCAAGGGCGGAACCGGTCCCTACAACATCGCGGTGCGCGAGGAGGCCGAGCTCGAGCTGCGCCAGGCGAAGCGCATCCTCGGAGCCACCGCCGAGCGCGCGAGCTTCACGGTGCTCGTCGGTCATCCCAGCCCGCCGCTCGCGGCGTGGGCACAGGAGCACGCTTTTGACCTGGTGCTCCTTCCCACTCACCCGTTTACGCGCGGCGGCAACAGCCATGCCAGAGCCATGCGCCGGGCTGCTGCGGCCGAAGTTCGCCTCGTCCCGTAGCGCGCGCGCGAGCCGGGCGGGGCCGTGCTGAGGGATATAGTCGCTGTGGGAATGCGGCGAGGTCAACTCACGCGGCGCATCGGGCTCGCGGTTTTGGCTTTCACGCCCCTGCTGGCGCTGCTGACCATGGCCGGCCAGGCCGGCGCCTATTCACCCGGCTGCGGCCAGATCCCGATCGTCTACGGGATTCCGCCGTGGGGCTTTCACACCGGCGCCCCGGGCGAAGCGAGCTTCGCCCGCGGTCACGGCGAAATCAACCTTGAAGAGAACACCGTCTCCGGGATCATCTGTCAGGAAGACGGTCGCGGTGCGATCACGATGACCGTCGAGCACCATCTCGTCTACCACTCCCACTACGCGGTCATGTGGGGGTTCCCGGGGAACATCATGAAGATCATCATCCGCGTTCGCGCGAGCAACGATCCGAGATGCAAGGTGGGAACCGTCGGACGCGCGACCCTGTACGCGAGCTACAACGGCGTCCGCAGCGACAGCGTCCAGTTCTTCTTCCCGGCCGCGTGCAGCGATCAGGACCACCTGTACCATGGATCGCAGGTCAACAACCAGGTCCCACCGCTGTAGCGGCCTCGCTGAAGCGGCCGCCGGTCACAGGCGCACGCGGATGAGCTGCACCTGGCTCCGTGCGGATTCCGTCGCGACGACGACGATCTCGCTCGGAGTCGCCTGGTCGATCGAGACCGTCGTCGAGAATGTTACGTTGGGTCCCCGCCAGGGCGTGCGGATCCGTGCGCTGCCGTGGCTGGCGAACCGAGGGTCCGTCGAGCCGTCGGGATAGAGCGCCGTGAGTGTTATTTCGGTCGGGTCGGCGTATTGCGTCTCGGCGAGGATCTCGCCGTGGCCGTCGGGCAGCGCCTGCACGGACCCATACATTCGCGAGCGGAATCGAACCGCGTGCCGGGCTGGCGTGCCGTCGGTCCGGAAGCTGGCCATTAGACCTGTCGCCGGCACTGTGGAGCCCGGAGGCTCGTCATCGCACGGCTTTTGTCCTGTACCGACGACGGTGAAGCCTTCCCCGTCGACGTACGTGTCGCCGATGAAGGCACCGAATCCCTGTGCGCGCCAGAACCGCTGAAGCCGCTGTGCGAACCCCGGCTCGGGCGCTCCGGACGGCGTGAGCATGGCCAGTGAGGTACCCCAGCAGCCCATGTTCCCGTAGCCGATGTCGGCCAGGATGTCGCCGTTCGGCTCGAGCGCCAGCGAGCGGACTCCCGAGTCCTCGCCCGTCGGCAGCACCGCCCGCCCCTGTGCCCCGAACCCAGCTTCGAGCTGGCCGTGCTCCGATAGGGCCGCCGCCCAGTTCACCGTGCAGCAGCCAGCGCCACCGTTGTCCCCGGCGATCACGATCCGCCCCGACGCCTCCTGAAGAACCGCCGTCACCTGCCCGGGCAGCGGCAGCAGAGCCCAGCCATCGCTCCCGAACGTCTGATCCACGGTCCCCTGCGCGGTCACCTCACCCACCACCCAGCTGCCTCCGTAGACGCCGGCGACGATCGCGCCGCCGCCGTTCCTCGGCGCGATCGCGTTGACCCACATGCCGGCGGTGGGGAAGCCCTCGCCTGCCGGATCGGTGGGTCGCAGACTCGACGGGATCGCGATCGTAGCGGCGCCGTCATCGCCGAACTCGGGGTTGGACGCGCACGTACTCGTCACGGAGCGCAGAGCGACAGACCTCTTGCCCGGATAGATGTTGCTGAACGCTATCAGCGTGGAGCCGTCCGCGATCGTCGCGCTGGCCAGGACCGCGTTCCCGCCCAGCCGCCCGGGCAGACGAGCTCCGCGCCCGCCGTTGCACTGCGGGTCCGCGATCTCGGGCTGGACGACGAACCCGCTACGCGCCAAGGAGGCGGCTGTCGAGACGAGCCTCACCCCGTGAGCCGCCGGCAGCGTCCCGCCGAAGCCGGCAAGCAAGACCGCGAGGATCAGTGCCGCTAGAGCAAGGGCGCGACGCATCAGCGCGGATGATCGCACTCGCTGAGCGCTGACACACGATGGCGCCTTCTGAGAGTCACAGCGCCGCCGAGCAATCCCCGGCGGAGGGGAACGTCGGCCCCGACCCCGATAATGACGTCATGCGCCTTTGGCACAAGCACATCTGGGGCGAGTGGGAGCGCGCCTGGGGCAAAACCAGCCCGAAAGGCTACATCCTCGAGCGCAAATGCAAGGTCTGCGGCAAGACACAGACACAGGTCGTTCGCTGAGCTTCGCCTCGCGCTCGCGCGGGTCCTCGCCTCGCTGAAGCGCTGAGCGTCGTCTCGTTACTCGACCAAGCTCAACCGGGCGAGCGCCCATGCCGTGCGGCCAGCACCAGCCCCCCATACTCGATGCCCGGCCCAGCGGCCCGCAGCGCGGGCACGATCTCGCTCGTCACCAGGCCCGTCTCACCGGTCATCCGATCGACGATCTCAAACCAGCGGCGCATGTTCTCGGGGGTGTCCAGCAGCAGCGTCAAAACCGGCACGTGGCGGCGCAGCGACCAGAAGCGTTCGCCGTGCGGTGGGTGCTCGCCGTGAAAGCCCCACTGTCCGCGCAGCGCCGTCGCACCGGCGGCGCCCTCACGGCGCAGCCTGCGGACGAGCGCGCTGTGCAGCGGCTGGTGCTCGTAGCGGCTCTGCTCGCTGGTGTAGACGACGAGCTTCTGCCAGTAGGCAAGGCCCGCGTCGTCGGCCGCGGGCGGGCGCAGCGGCTCCGCCAGCAGCACGCCGTCGCGCTTGCACACGCGCACCCGCTCGAGCGTCATCGCCGGCTCGTCCAGCATCCCCTCGAGCTCCCGCAGCGCTGACGCGATCCTCGCGCTCTCGCCAACGCTCTGGATCATCAGCGGCACCTGGGCGTTGCCGGCGAAGAAGCGCCCGCGATGACGAACCCCGCGAACCGTGCCATCGAGGCCGAGCAGCACGCTCGCGCCCGCCACCCCGTGCCGGTGCAGGCAGTCGACCACGGCGAGGTAGGCCGGGCGGCCTACCGCCTGCTCACGGCGGCCGACGTAGACGGTGAGCTTGGCCGCATCCGGGCCCGACCGTAGCTCCACCTCAGCGCCGGAGCCGCTCAGCAGCCGCACGCGCTCCAGCGTGATCACGCCGTGGCGGCTGAGCGCGCGCACCTCCTCGAGCAGCGTCTGGATGCGCGCCGGCGTGTCGAGCGCGACCGCAAGCAGCGGCAGGTCTTCGGAGAGCGTCAGCAGGCGCTCGGTCTGCAGCCGGTGCTTGATGCCGAAGCCCTCGATCCCGCGCAGCAGCACGCTCGTCCGCACCCCGTGGCGCGCGAAGACGTCCACCAGCGCGTCGGCGAGCAGCCGCCCGTCGGCGCGGTCGCGCTCGCCGATGTAAGCGGTCAGCCGCAGCCCGTCCTCGACCATCACCCACCCCCCAGCAGCCGCCCGAGCGCCCCCGCGCCCACGCCCAACACGAGGCTCAGCCCGACGTTTGCCCACAGCAGCCAGCGCAGGCCGTCCTCGGCGAGGCGGTGCGACTCGAGCATCCACGTCGAGAACGTCGTGTAGGAGCCGATCACCGCGGTCCCCGCCAGCAGGTACGCATCGCCGCTGAGCGCGATCCCCGCCAGCAGGCCGAGCACGAGCGCGCCCGAGAGGTTGACGAGCAGCGTGCCGAGCGGAAAGCGCGCGCCGCCGGCGCTCGAGACGAGCGCGTCGAGCAGGAAGCGCGCGAGCGCTCCGAGCCCTCCCAGCGCACCGACCGCGAGCCATAGCGCCACGAAGCTCATCGCGCGATCCTCGCGCGGCGCACCAGCTTGGTGGCGAGGAAGACCGCCGCGAAGCCCCCCACGAGGCTCGCGGCCGCATAGGCGCCAGCGAGCACCAGATGGTCGCCTTCGAGCATCTTCGCGAGCTCGACCATCACCGTCGAGAACGTCGTCAGCGCACCGCAGATGCCGGTGCCGAGGAACGCGCGGCGATACAGCGACGGCGGCAGGCGCTCCTGCAGGCGCGTGACGAAATAGCCGAGCAGCGCCGCGCCGAGCATGTTCACGAGGAACGTCGCCCACGGCCACTGGTCGGGGCCATCGGTCCAGCTCTGCGCGAGCGCCGCGCGCGCGATCGCGCCAAGGAAGCCGCCGGCGAAGATCGCGGCCAGCTCCTGGCGATCCAGCGGCAGCGAGGCAGCCGCACGCCTCAGTCTCAGCCACAGCGGGCCCTGCGGTGCTCGATCGCGTTCCACGACGCTCCCTCACTGACGTCCGAGTGACGGTGACGTAGAAGCCATCAGCGGCCCAAAGCCGCGGTTATGGAGCGGGCCTCATCGCTGCGCGCGGAGCATAGCGCGCATGGGCCTCTCGTCCTGCACGGCGCATGGCGTGCGCCCAGGTGGCGTCCCGTACGGCCATGTCGCCGGCGCCAGCATCGCCGGCGCGCCCAACCCGGACCTGCTAGACCCCGCCTGATGGGTGCACCGGAGAACGTTCGGCTCCGATCGCGCGGGCGCGTGCTCCGGCGGGTGGGAGTCGTGCTGGTGGTGCTGTTGCTCGCCGGGCTGGTCGCGTTCGCGCTGTCGCGCCTTGAACTGGGGCGCGTCGGCCATGCCCTGGTCACCGCCTCCTACGGCTGGATCGCGCTGGCGCTACTGCTGATGTCGCTGGCGCTGCTGATGCGCTCGATCTCGTGGCACGAGGTGCTGCGCGCGGCGCTGCCCGACACGCCGATGCCGTGGGCGCCGGTGATCCGCGCGACGATGATCGGCGTGATGGGCTCGGCGCTGATACCGGGACGCCTCGGCGAGCCCACGCGCGTGCTCGTGCTCTCGCGCCGGCTCGACGGGCGCACCAGGCAGCTGCTGCCGGTGGTCGCCGGCACGGTGTTCTCCCAGACGCTGATCAACCTGCTCGCGCTCGCGATCCTGCTCGCGGTGACGTTCACGAGCGTGCCGTTGCCGAGCGGCCATCTGGCGTCGATCGCGATCGCGCTCGCCCTGCCGCTGCTGATCTGCGTGCTCGTGATCGCCGGGCCGCGGCTGCTGGCGCTGGGACGTCGCTCGCGCAGCCCCCGCATCGCGCGTGCCGCCAACGCGATCGCGCGCCTGCTGGCGCTCGCGCGGCGTGGCCTCCTCGTGTTCGCCCGCCCGCGCTACGGATCCACCGCGATCGCCTTCCAGCTGCTCGCGTGGGCGCTGCAATGGCTCGCCTGCTACGCGGTGATCCTCGCGCTGGGGCTCGAGTCCCAAGCTGGCCCAGCGGCGGCGGCCGCGATCCTGCTCGCGGTCAACCTCAGCGCTGTGCTGCCAGCCACGCCGTCGAACGTCGGCGTCTTCCAGGCCGCCTGTCTGGTCGTGCTCGCCGCCTACGGCGTCGGCGCAGGCCAGGCCGTCGCCTACGGCATCATCCTGCAGGCGGTCGAGGTGATCACCGCGATCGGGCTCGGCGTGCCGGCGCTGCTCGGGGAGGGCCTGTCCTGGCGCGAGCTGCGAAGCAGCGGCGTCGAGGCTGAGGCCGAACTGGGCTCCACCGGAGAAGAGTCTCAGGTCTAGCCGGCGAGCGCGCGCAGCGACTGGCGCAGCGAGCTCGTCGTCTGCAGCACCGCCGTCGGCTCGTAGCCGCAGTGGGCCATGCAGTTTTCGCAGCGCGGGTCCTTGCCGCGGCCGTACTTGCTCCAGTCCGTCGTCTCCAGCAGCTCTTTGTAGGTCTCCGTGTAGCCGTCGGCCATCAGGTAGCAGGGACGCTGCCAGCCGAACAGCGAATAGCTGGGGATCCCCCACGCGGTGCAGTCGAATTCGGCCTTGCCCTCGAGGAAGTCGAGGAACAGCGGGCTGTGGTTCAGCCGCCACTTCTTGCGCCGCCCGTCGGCGAACGCCTCGCTGAAGAGCTTGCGCGTCTGCGCCACACCGAGGAAGTGCTCCTGGTCGGGCGCTTTCTCATACGCGTACGCCGGCGAGATCATCATCTCGTCGACCTCGAGGTCGTCGTTGAGGAAGTCGAGCACCTCCCGCACCGTCTTTGGCGAATCGTGGGTGAAGAAGGTCGTGTTGGTCGTCACGCGAAAGCCGGCCGACTTTGCCGCCTTGATCGCCGCGACGGCCTTGTCGAAGACGCCCTCGCGCTCGACCGACGCGTCGTGTCGCTCACGCAGTCCGTCCATGTGAACCGCCCACGAGAAATACGGGCTCGGCTTGAAGTTCTCGAGCTTCTTCTCCAGCAGCAGCGCGTTCGTGCACAGGTACACGAACTTCTTGCGCTTGATCAATTCGGCGGCGATCACGTGGATCTCGGGGTGGATCAGCGGCTCGCCGCCGGCGATCGACACCATCGGCGCACCGCTCTCCTCGATCGCGCCGATCGCCTGCTCGACGGGCATCCGCCGGCGCAGCTCGTGCTCGGGGTGCTGGATCTTGCCGCAACCAGAGCACGCCAGGTTGCACTGGAACAGGGGCTCGAGCTCCACGATCAACGGGAACTTTTCGCGTTTTGCCAGCCGCTGGCGCATCAGGTACCAACCCATGCGCGTGCTCTGCCTCACCCGGACCGCCATTGCGTCTACCTTAGACGCCCGGCGTCCACTCGTGAAGCGCGCCTGCCACACGCCGCAACGCGAGCGCCGCGCGCAACGCCCCGGCGGCCGCGCGCAGACGCAGCAGCTCGTGCTCGGGACTGTCGAGCACGACACGCACCACGCCGAACGGTCGCTCCGCCGCGCCCGCCGCCAGCCACACCGACTCCATGTCCACCGCGATCGCCCCACCGGCGTGCAGCTCGGCGCGCCGCTCGCCGAGCGCCAGGCGCGAGACGCACACGACGTCGCCCGTGCGCACCTTCATGCCGCGCCCTGTCAGCCGGTGCACGAGCTGGTCGTTGAGGTTGCAGCGCACGCGCTGCTCGGCGTGCCCTTCATCGCCGGCCGCGTACACCTCCTCGGCGACGATCACTTCGCCGGGCACCGACGTCGCGTCGAGTCCCCCGCAGAAGCCGAGCACGAGCATCGCGCTCCCGCCAGCGCCCGCCAGCTCGCCGACGGCGGCCTGCGAGCGTCTCGGTCCCATGCCCGTCTTGCGCACGAGCGCACGCCTGCCTGTGCCCTTCAGGGTGCTCGCCGAGGAGATCAGCGCGGCCTCGATGCGCATCGGTGCGGCAACGAGCAGCTGGCCCGCACGCCCTCCGCCATGGGCGCCGCCCATCGGTGTGCTCATCGCAGCGCCTCCGCGGCCACCGTGTGGCCGAGCGCACGCAGGGCCCCGTCGGCGGCAGCGTGGCCGCTCAGGACGGCGCCCTCCAGCGTCGCCGGCCAGCCGGTCGCCGTCCACGTGCCCGCGAGCACCAGGCCGGGAACCGCCGTCCTCGCGGCGGGGCGCAGCGCGGCGACGCCCGGCGCCGCGCGAAACGTGGCGGCGTGCTCGCGCGTTGCCAGGAAGCTCTCGACCTTGGCCTCCCGCGCACGCGGGAACAGCTCGCGCAGCGCTGGCAGGTAGCGCTCGCGCAGCAGATCCACGCTCATCCCCATCTCGCGCTCCGCTCCCGAAAGCGACACAGCCAGATACTGGCAGCCCGCGGGCGCACCGGCGGCCTCGGTGCGATCGAAGACATACTGCACCGGCGTGCCGACGCCCGCCGCGAACGGCACATCGCAGACCTGCCGGTCATAGACGACGTGCAGGTTGACGATCGGCGAGCTGCCCAGCCCCCGCCACGCGCGCGCCTCCTCCCCCAGCAGCGGCTCCAGCAGCGTCGCCGCGCGCGCGTGCGGCAGCGCGACGACGACCGCCTCGGCGCTCAGCTCCTCGAGCGCCTCGCCGTGCTCGGCGCGGGCACCGCGGCCGTGGACCTCCACGCCGCGCGCGCTCTGCGCCAGGCGCTCCGCGCGCCAGCCCAGCCGCACCTCGACGCCCGCCTCCCGCAGCGCCCGCTCGGCAGGCGCCCCGATCGTCTGCCCCAGCGTGCCGCGGTGAAAGCCGATGTCACCGGCGTCCGCGCCCGAAAGCAGCCCCGTGCGAAACACGAACGCCGCCAGCGCCAGCGAAGCCTGCGCGGCCGCCAGGTTGAGCGTCGGCAGCGCGATCAGGTCCCACAGCGCCGCGACCGCCCGCGGGCCCTGCCCGTGGCGGGCAAGCCAGTCGCCGAACGTCTGCGATTCGAGCGCCGCGTCGCCCTCGTGCAGGCGCATCAGCCCGAGCGCGGCCCGCGCGGCGCCCGCGCGCTCGGCGAGCGTCAGGTGCGGGTAGCGCGCGAGCGCGCCCGCGAGATGCAGCGGCGCGGGCAGCGCCCCGCGGCGCAGCAGCGTCGGCTGCGAGCCCGGCTTCAGCACAGGGATCTCCAGCCGCGGCTGCACCGTCGTCAGGTGCGCGCCGCCGATGCGCTCCAGCAGCGCGCGGTAGGCCACGCAGCAGCGCAGGAACACGTGCTGTCCGTTGTCCATCGCCAGGCCGTCGCGCTCGAAGGAGTAGGCCGCGCCGCCGAGCCTGCGCCGGACCTCGACCAGCGTCACCTCCACGCCGGCGCCCGCGCAGTCAAGGGCGGCGGCGATGCCGGCGAGGCCCCCACCGAGGACCAGCACGCGCCCGCCGAGCGAGGATCGCGCGGCGCTCAAGCGCTCGCCCCGAGCAGCGCTCGCGCGGCGACCCACGCCTTCTCGTGCGCCGGCAGCGACATGCGCGTGCGCGCCACCTCCTCGGGGCGCTGCTCGATGCGCTCGAGCAGCCGCCTGTAGATGCCGGCCATCGCCAGCACGCACGCGGCGCTGCGCCGGTCGAGCATTCGCGTCAGCGCGAGCCCGCGGTCGAACCACTCGCGCGCGCGCTCGCACTCGAAGCGCACGAGCGCGGACAGCCGCTCGAGCTGCTGCGCGTCGGCGAGCGGCCCATCCGGCGAGCCGACGCGCAGCTCGACGCCGAAGCGGCGCAGATCCTCCGCGGGGATGTAGACGCGCCCGTTGCGCGCGTCCTCGCGCACGTCGCGCAGGATGTTCGTCAGCTGCAGCGCCACGCCGAGCTCATCGGCAAGCCGTTGCGCCTGCGCCCGCGCCTGCTCGTCGCTGGCATCGGCGCGCAGGCCGAAGATCGCCAGGCACAGCCGCCCGATCCCTCCGGCGACGCGGCGGCAGTACACGACGAGCTCGTCGAAGGTCTCATACGTGCTGCCGGTGACGTCCATGCGCACCCCCTCGATCAGCTCGCTGAGGGCATCGAGCGGCAGCGGGAAGCTCCGCCGCGCGTCCGCCAGCGCGACCATCACGAAATCGTCGGCCGGCGCCGCGTCGATCGCCTCGATCGCTCGTGCCTGCGCGTCCAGGAGCCGCAGCTTCTCCTCGGGCTCGAGCGTCCCGTCGCCGATGTCGTCGATGCGCCGCGCGAACGCGTATACCCCGCACATCGCGCGGCGCCGTTCGCCCGGCAGCAGGCGAATGCCGTAGTAGAAGTTCGCCGCCTGCGCGCGCGTGAGCGCTTCGCACTCTCGGTAGGCGTCGGCGACCGCCGCCGCCGTGCTCACGAGCCGGCGCCCTGGCTCACACCCGGCCCCGCGCCAGGATCCGCACCTGCAATCCCGCCCGCGCCCGCACGAGGCTCGGCACCCCGACTGGCGCGAAGCGTCGCCACGAGCGCCGCCGCACGACGTGCGCGCCCCGCGCGCGGCGCTCCGCCAAGCACGTCGTAGCCCGCGTGCTCGATCGCCTCGAGCGCGGCCGAGCCGCCCGCGGCGAACGCGGCGACGGCGAGCTTCGGGCGTCCTCGAAGCTGCGCGATCAGCGGCGCGCCGTCGGCCAGCAGGTCGCGCGCACGCGCGACCTCGAAGGCGAGCACCTCGCGCAGCGGCTCGCTCGCGCGATCGCGCGCGAGCTCGCCCTCGGCGCAGCCGAAGCGCCGCAGGTCCTCCGCGGGCAGGTAGATGCGCCCGCGGGCGAGGTCCTCGGCCACGTCCTGGCAATGCTCGGTCAGCTGCAGCGCCGTGCAGATCGAATCCGACAGCGCCACGCGCGCGGGCGTGGCCAGGCCGAAGATGCCGAGCACGATCTCCCCGACGGGGTCGGCGGACAGCGCGCAGTAGGAGCGAAGCTGCGCCCACGTCTGATAGCGGCTGACGCGTTGATCGACGCGATTGGCCTCGATCAGGCGCGCGAACGGCTCACGCGAAAGCCCGCACTCGCGCACGGTCGCCGCGAGCGCGACGAGCAGCGGATGCTCCTGCTGCGGGGAGGATGCGGGCTCGCCGCGGAACGTCCGGTCGAGTTCCCCCTCCAGCCAATCCAGCGCCGCGAGCCGGTCCTGTTGCCAGCCCACCCCGGCCGCGCCCGAGTCGCCGAGTTCGTCGACGAGCCGCGCGAAGCCGTACACGGCGAGCAGGTGCGCGCGCGCGCGCCGCGGCAGCACGCGGCTGGCGACCGGGAAGTTCTCGCTCGCGGCGCGCGCCATCACCGCCTCCGCGGCGGGGGCGTGCGACGGCGCGGCGGCTGTGAGCATCACTCCCGTCGCTCGGCGCCGTCGCCGGCGGCGTCCTGCGGAGCGTCGGTGAGGCAGCGGCCGAGAGCCATGATCGGGAACGAGAGCCGGTACAGGTGGTAGTTGATGTAGTAGTCGGACGGGAAGCCCGTGCCCGTGTACTGCGGCTCATCCCAGCCGCCGTCGGCGCGCTGGCTGGACACCAGCCAGGCGATGCCGCGCGCGAGCGCCTGCGAGCGCTCGCCGGCGGCGTGCAGCGCGAGCAGCGCCCACGCGGTCTGCGAGGCCGTGCTCGGGCCGCGACCGATCCACCTGGGATCGTCGTAGGAGCGCGGGTCCTCGCCCCATCCGCCGTCTTCGTTCTGATGGCCCTCGAGCCAGGCGACCGCCCGGCGGATGGACGGGTGCGAGGGGGCGATCCCAGCCGCGATCAGGCCCGGCACGACCGCGCCGGTGCCGTACACGTGGTTGATGCCCCAGCGCCCGAACCACGACCCGTCGGCCTCCTGGTGCTCGATCAGCCATTGCACGCCGCGACGCGCGGCGGGGGTCTCGCCGAGTCCGAGCACGCCGAGCATCTCGACGGTGTGCGCGGTCACGTCGGCGCTCGGCTCGTCGATCACCTCGCCGAAGTCCAGGAACGGGAGTTCGCGCACGAGCGCACGCGTGTTGTCGGCGTCAAAGGCGCCCCAGCCGCCGTCGGCGCTCTGCATGCCTTCCACCCAGCGCAGCGCGCGACCGACCGCGCCGTCGATCGGCGCTCGCAGCGGTCCCCGCTCGAAAAAGCGCGCGAGCGCGAGCACGACCTCGACGGTGTCGTCGACGTCGGGGTAGTTGACGTTCGCGAACTCGAACGCCCAGCCGCCCGCCTCGAGGGCGGGCCTGGCCACCGACCAGTCGCCCCGCGTGGTGACCTCCTCCGCGAGCAGCCAGCGCGCCGCGGCGAGCATCGCCTCGTCGTCCTCCGCCACGCCGGCGTCGCTGAGCGCGAGCATCGCCAGCGCCGTGTCCCACACCGGCGACTGGCACGCTTCCAGGCGCCGGCTCGCGCCGGCCGGCGCTCCCACTCCGTGAGAGTCGTCCCGGTCCTCGACCATGAAGCGCTCGAGGCCTTCCAGGCCCCGCCGGAGCACTGGGTGCTCGAGTGGATAGCCGGCGAGGTGCAGCGCCATCAGCGAGTAGACCCACGGCGGCTGGATGCCACCCCAGGAGCCGTCGGCCTCCTGGCGGCGCACGATCCAGCGCTCGGCCCGCGCCAGCGCGAGGCGGCGCAGCGGCGCGAGCGGCCTGCGTTCGTAGGCGCGCAGCAGGCGGTCCAGGCGCCCCAGCCAGACGCCGCGCCGCGAGGGCGCCTGACGCGCCGTCGCCGCGGCAGCCTCGCCCGGCTCGCGCTCATCGACGCGCAGCTCGTCCAGACCGAAGGGCAGCTCGTGCACCGGGCGGTGGGCTTTGACGACCGACAGCGCGACGATCGTCTGGCGTGCCCAGCAGGCGAAGTCATAGACGTTCAACGGCACCCACGACGGCAGCAGGATGACCTCGGGCGGGAGCGCCGGTACCCGCTCCCACGACCACAGGCCGAACAGCGCCAGCCACACGTGCGTGAACACCCGCGCGCACTCCAGGCCGCCTTCGCTGCGGATGAACTCGGCGGCGGCGCGCATGTGCGGCGCCTGCGGCTCATCGCCGGCGAGCCGCAGCGCCCAGTAGGCCTCGATCGTCGTCGACAGCTCACCGGGGCCGCCGTAGAAGTTCGACCAGGTCCCGTCCTCGCGCTGCTGGGAGCGGATCCAGGCCGCCGAGCGCTCGGTCTCATCCGCGCGGCGGATCCCCAGGAACTCGCGCAGGAGCATGTCCTCCGCGTCCATCGTGACGTTCGTCTGCAGCTCGCCACGCCACCAGCCGGCGTCGTCCTGCAGGGACAGCAGGTGCTCGCGAGCGAGCTCCAGCGCCACCTTCGCCTCGCTTTGAGCCTCCAAGGTCAGCTGCGGCATCCGGACAACCTAAATCTTTTTGATCGAAAACGACAGTCGCGCATATTCGCTCCCATTCGCGAGCGTCACGATGACACGTGCGCGCCGCTCGGCACAAGTACCTCGGGGGTGGCAAGCGCGATCACGTGACGGCGCAGCGCCGCCTCGCTGACCAGCCTCGGAACAGCGGACACGAAGCGGTACACGACCAGCCCGTTGATGTCCAACCGGGCGAGCAGGCGAAAGCCCGGCGCGGGCGCTTCTTCAGCGGACGCACGCAGCGGCGCATAGCCGGTCTCGTCGATCTCGCTGACGCGCACCGAGCTGCCCTCGCGCAGGCCGTGCAGTCCCGGCAGGTAGTACTCCAGCGGCGCGGAGCCCAGCTCGACGGTCGTGATCGCGCGTTCCCGCGGCGCCACACGCAACGCCTTTGCGAGATCGCGCCAGTTGCCGCGCTGCAGGCGCGGGCTCAGATCGACATCCACCGTGATCGCGAGGAACGCCACCGCGATTGCTGTAGCGAGCGCGATCCCGCTGGCGCCGGTGCCCGGCCAGACGACGAGCACGGCGATCGCCGCAGTGACGGGGACCATCGCCGCGACGAGGTTGCGCGGCGCGAGATAGTCGGCCCCGAAGGCGACGAGCATGATCGGGATCAGGACCCCGCAGGCGGCCACAGCCAGCGCCAGCAGCAGTCCGCGGCGGGCCTCGGCGTGACGTGGTCGCGGCGGGCGCGAGGCGGGCTGGGGCTCGGTCATCCGCCATAGCCCGAACGCGAGACCGGCGAGGATCGGCAGCGCGACGAGCAGCTCCACGCCGTGTCCGAGCGAGGAGCCCGTGTAGCCGGTCAGGTAGTACTGGGGGATCGCCTGCAGCCGTGCGGACAGCGCCCATTGGCCGATCCACTGCGTCCCATGGCCGCCCTGCGCTGAGATCAGCGCCAGCAGCGCCGCCCCGACGAGCGCCAGCACGCCGATCGCGGGCAGCGCCGCGCGGCGCGTGCGCCGCTCCCACAGCAGCCACGGCACCATCCCGATCAAGAGGAACACGGCGAAGTAATGCGTCAGCAGCGCCAGGGCGCCGGTGAGCGCGAAGGCCGCCATGCGCGCACGCGTGGGCTCGCGCAGCGCCCGCAGGAAGCACAGCATCGCAAGCGCCGCCATCAGCACGAACAGCCCGTATGCGCGCGCCTCCTGCGAGTACCAGACGAACAGGGGGTTGACGGCGACGAGCGCAGCACAAACCAGCGCCGCACGCCTGGTGGACGAGCATTCCAACTCCGCACCGATCGCCCACGCGACGGGCACGGTCGCGATCCCGGCGAGCGCCGAGGGCAGGCGCAGCGCGACCTCGCCGGTTCCCAGCACGCGCGAATCCGCCCACGCGAGCAGGTACCACAGCGGCGGCGTGTTCTCGGTGTGCACGACCGAGCGCAGCGTCGCCCACAGGCTCGGGTGAAGCACGTGCACGGGCGTGAACGCCTCGTCGTACCAGAAGCTCTGCAGGTCGAGCGTCGACAGGCGCAGCACGGCCGCGAGCAGTGTCAGCGCCGCCAGCGGCCACCACGACGGCAACCGCGAGAGCGCGGTAGGCGCGCGTGCCGCGGGCGCCGTCAGCGGGTGCGCGGCCGTGCTCATTGCGGGCAGATTCCCTGTGCGGCCGGGCCGAAGCAGCCATAGCGCTCGGCGCGAACGTCGAATTCGACGTTCGCCGGGAGATACCAGCCGCCGTGCACCGTCCGTCGCCCGTCCACCGCCGTTCCCCAGATCGCCAGGCAGATCTGGGTCCTGGCTTTCGGCACGCCCGGCCTGGTGTTGCCGCAGACGACCTCGCGCTGGGAGCCGGCGCCGAGCAGTTCCTGATCGATCGAGAGGTTGTGGTAGTCGTGGCCGGTGTAGTGCCGCCACGTCTTCAGGTCGGCGATCAGTCGCTGGTTGATGCCGGTTTGGCGCACGACGTCGTTGACGGTCGCGGCCGCGAGCACGATGCCCACGAGCACCAGCAGCGTCGTCTCGACCAGCCGCACCTGGCTCATTGCACCGGCGCCAGCAGCGGCGAGATCTGGTGGACGACGAACAGCGCCTGCACGGCGAGCGTCGCGACGAGCAGGCGCCGGTCGCGCGTGACGACGGCGAGCGGCAGCGGCCACAGGATGTACCACGCGAGCAGCCATGTGCTGGTGACGGAGATCGCCAGGAGCGCCCAGCCGGAGGCCGCCACCCAGTCATAGCCCCGCCACGTGCGCCACAGCAGGTGCAGGACGATCAGCACGAGCGCCGCCTTGAGCAGGTCGTGGTCCACGGGGAAGACCCCCGCCTTGCCGAACAGGTGGGCGATCTCGGTGGCGAAGCTGTCGCTGGAGACGAACGCGGCGTCGCGGTTGAGCGCCGCGACCAGGTCGATCCCGTGGATGCCGAACACCGCATAGCCGACGAGCGCGCCGAGCGCCACCGCCGCGAGCGTCCCGACGATCGGCCACACGCGCCGGCGCGAGACGATCATGAACGGCAGCAGCACCGCGACGGTCGCCTTGACGAGCGCGCCGGCCACCACCAGCGCCGCCGCGCCCGCTTCACGGCGCGCCCCCGGCTCGGAGGCGAGCGTGAGGCTCACCGCGGCCATCATCGCGAGCATCATGATCAGGTCGTTGTGCGCGCCGCCAAGACCGTAGATCACATACAGCGGGTTGGCGCCGACGACGAGGATCGCCGCCACCGGGTCGAAGCCGCGCCGGCGCGCGCAGCGCCAGACGAGCGCGAGCGTGCCGGCGCTCGCGAGCAGCGCCTCGAGCTTCATCCCCCACAGCGCGCCGACCACGCCCAGCGGCGCGAGCGGGTAGGAAAGCAGCGTGTACAGCGGCCCATAGGCGGTGGCGACGTGGATCCAGTCCTGGCCGACGTACTGGAAGACGGGGTCGCCAGCGATCGCCACCGGGCCATGCAGGTAGGGATTCAACCCGTGCTCCACGCCCATGCGCGCGTAGGCGATGTAGCTGAAGACGTCGGTGGAGAGCAGCACCGGTCCGGCAAACACGATCAGCTGCAGCGCCGCGACGAGCACGATCGCCCAGCGCCGGGAGATGACGCTGGCGCGATCGCCGGTGCCCGCGAAGCCCCTGACGAGCGCGACGAGGCCCGCGTAGGCGCCGGTCGAGACGAGCAGCGCGATCAGGAACACGCGGTAGCCCAGGCGCTCGCCGACGCCCGCCAGCCAGGCGGCGATGTCGGGCGATTTCGGTATCAGCGGCGAGTGCCCGGCGGCGCCGTCGAGCACGATCTCGGCGGCGGCCGCGAGCAGCAGCAGCGCCAGCAGCGTGGCGAGCGCGGGCGCCCAACGCTCCTCAGAGCGGACACGGGTGAGACCACGCTCGCTCTGGGCGGCGACGCTCACGAAGCGGCGAGGCTCACAAGGCCGTCCATACCGTCTTTGTCTCCAGGTACGCGCTGAGGCCCTCGTGACCGTGCTCGCGGCCGAGGCCCGAGGCCTTGAAGCCGCCGAACGGCGCCGACGGGTCGACGACCCCCCAGGTGTTGATGTAGACCATGCCCGCGTGCAGCATCGCGGCGAGCCGGTGGGCGTTGCCGACGTCGCGCGTCCACACGCCGGCCGCCAGGCCGTACTCGCTCGCGTTCGCCCGCTCTGCGACCTCCTCGAGCGAGTCATATGGGGAGGCGACGAGCACTGGCCCGAAGATCTCCTCGCGCGAGATGCGCAGCTCGTCGGAGGTGGTGGAGAACAGCGTCGGCGCGACGAAGTAGCCGCCGCTGTCGGTCAGGGCCGCATCACCGCCGGCGAGCACCTCGGCGCCCTCCTCGCGACCGGAGTCGATATAGGAGAGCACGCGCTCGTGCTGCTCGGCGGAGACCAGCGGCCCGAGCTGGGTGCCCGCGTCCAGTCCAGGGCCGAGCTGTGCGGCGTTGGCGGCATCGGCGAGGCCGCTCATGACCTCGTCGAAGCGCTCGGCGGGGACGAACAGGCGCGAGCCGGCGTTGCACGCCTGCCCGGAGTTGAAGTAGATCGCCTGGAAGGAGCCCTTGACGGCCGCGTCGATGTCGGCATCGGGCAGAATGATGTTCGGCGACTTGCCGCCGAGCTCGAGCGTCACGCGCTTGAGCGCCCTACCGGCCTTCGCCCCGATCTCGCGTCCGACTTCGGTCGAGCCCGTGAACGCGATCTTGTCGACGTCGGGGTGATCGACGAGCGCGGCGCCCGTGCTGCCATCGCCGGTCAGCACGTTGAGCACGCCGGGCGGGAATCCCACCTCCAGCGCGAGCTCACCGACGCGCAGCGCGCTCAGCGGTGTCTGCTCGGCCGGCTTGAGCACGATCGTGCAGCCGGCCGCGAGCGCCGGGCCGAGCTTCCACGCGGCCATCAGCAGGGGGAAGTTCCACGGGATGATCTGGGCGCACACGCCGACCGGCTCGCGCCGGGTGTAGCAGTGCATGTTCGGCGCGCTCACCGGCAGCACGCTGCCCTCGATCTTCGTCGCCCATCCGGCGAAATAGCGCAGATGCCCGATCGCCCCGTTGACGTCGACGTACTGGGCGAGCCCGACCGGCTTGCCGTTGTCCAGCGACTCGATCTGGGCGATCTCCTGGGCGCGGGCTTCCAGCGCGTCCGCGAGCGCGTGCATCAAACGCTCGCGCGCGGCCGCCGGCATCGAGGCCCACGGACCCTCCGCGAAGGCGGCCCGCGCGGCCGCGACCGCCAGCGCGACATCGTCGGCTCCCGCGAGGGCGACCTCGGCGATCTCGCTCCCGGTGGCCGGGTCGAGCGTCATGAACGTGCGCCCGTCGGCGGCGTCCAGGCGCTCGGAGCCGATCAGGAGGCGGTGCGACTGGGAGATGAACTCGCGCGCGGGAGCGCCAAGCGCGTCAGGAAGGGTGTCTGCGGAGATTGTGGTCATCGAGGGAGCCTACCTCGCTGAGCGCTTATGCTGCGCGGATGGCCGAGCCCTCCAAGGCGGTCCTGATCACCGGCTGCTCCTCGGGCATCGGACGAGCCACCGCCCTGCGGCTCGCCGCTGGCGGCTGGAGCGTGTACGCGACCGCGCGCCGCCCCGAGTCGATCGCCGAGCTCGGCGACGCCGGCTGCCACACGCTCGCGCTCGACGTCACCGACGAGGACTCGATGCGCACAGCCGTCGAGACCCTCGAGCAGGCCGAGGGCGCGGTCGGGGTGCTCGTCAACAACGCCGGCTACAGCCAGAGCGGGGCGATCGAGACGGTGGCGATCGACGCCGTGCGCCGGCAGTTCGAGACGAACGTCTTCGGCCTCGTGCGCCTGACCCAGCTCGTGCTGCCGAAGATGCGCGCGCAGCGCTGGGGCAAGATCGTCAACCTCGGCTCGATGGGCGGGCGCCTGACGTTTCCCGGCGGCGGCTACTACCACGCGACCAAGCACGCGCTCGAGGCGATCTCCGACGCGCTGCGCTTCGAGGTGCACGGCTTCGGCATCGACGTGATCCTGCTCGAGCCGGGGCTGATCACGACCGATTTCGGCGAGGCCGCGACCGCCAGCCTGGCCGACGCGGGCCCGCCGGATGGCGACAGTGCCGACAGCGGTGAGGACCCGTATGCCCGCTTCAACGCGACCGTCGGCGCGGTCACCGCCGGCGCCTACGACGGCCCCATGCGCCATCTCGGCGCCGGCCCCGAGCGCGTCGCCAAGGTCATCGAGCGCGCGATCTCGCGTCGGCGAGCGCCGACGCGGGTCACGATCACGCCCTCCGCCAAGCTCTCGATCGCCACCCGCCGGCTGCTCAGCGACCGCGCGTGGGACGCGGCAATGCGCGGGCAGTTTCCCCAGCCGGGATGACGCTCGCTCAGCGCTCGGCCACGAGGTCCGGGCTGGGGTGCCCGACGGCGAATCCCTGGGCGTAGTCGACGCCGTAGCCGCGCAGCATGCTGATCGTCATCTCGTCGCCGACGAACTCGGCGATCGTGCGCCGACCCATGCCGCGCACGACGCCGGCGAGCGCCCTGACGACGAGTTGGTCGGTGCGCGAGACGGGCAGCAGGCGGATGAAGTCGCCGTCGATCTTCAGGTAGGTGAAGGGCAGGTGCTTGAGGTACTGGAAGGAGCCGAAGCCGGCGCCGAAGTCGTCGAGCGCCACCTCGCAGCCGAGCGCGAGCACGCCCGCGCAGAAGGCCTTTGCGCGGGCCATGTCGGAGATGGCGGCCGTCTCGGTGACCTCGATCACCAGGCGCGCGGGGTCGACCTCGTACCAGCTCAGACGCCGCTGCACGTAGGCGAGCATGCTGGCGTCGGTGACCGACAGCGCGGACAGGTTCACGGCGAGCCGCGCCGGTGGGCTGTGTTCGGCGACGGCTGCGCCGCCGAGCGGCGAGCTCGACTCCGCGGCGAGCGCCGCGACGACCTCGTCGAGCACGATCCGGTCGATCTCGCGGATCAGGCCGTAGCGCTCGGCCGCCGGGAGGAAGCGCCCGGGCGCGACCAGGCGCCCGTCGGGCTCGTCGGCAAGGCGCAGCAGCGCCTCGTGGTGGGAGACGCTGCGATCGCTGAGCGCGACGATCGGCTGGAAGTGCAGCACGAACAGCCCGCCGTCGAGCGCGCGGCGCAGGCGCGCAAGCCACGGCCGGCGGTGCAGCCCGGCGGGCGAGCAGAGCCCGGCGTTCAGCGCGCGCTCCTCGACGCCGCCGCTGGCGCCGGCATCGAATGCGCCCGGCCTGTCGAGCAGCAGGCGTGGCGTGACGTCGGCTGTGGTGGTGCTCGACATCTCCGCAGTGTCTTCGACGGCACCGCGGGCTCACCTGCCCTGTGTGCTCTGCGTCCGGTGTGCCCTCTCCGGTGCCCGTGCCGTTTGGGGTGGGCTAAGCGCCACCCGTCAGGAGCGCTTGGGAGCGACGTACGGGCGCCGCGCGCGGTCTGAGACCACGAGCAGCAGCGCCACGAGCACGAAGTTCATCACCACCGAGGATCCCCCGTAGGCGACGAACGGCAGCGTCACGCCGGTCAACGGGATCACGCGCGTGACGCCGCCGACGATCACGAACACCTGCAGCGCGAGCACGAACGAGAGCCCCGTCGCGAGCAGCTTGGAGAACGAGTCGCGCGCCAGCACCGCCGTCTTCATCCCCCGCGCGATGAGCAGCAGGTACACGCCCAGCAGCGCCGCGGCGCCGGCGAGACCGAGCTCGTTGACGATGACCGCGTAGATCATGTCGCTTTCGGGGACCGGCAGGATCGGGACGCCGTGGGGACCGACGCGCAGCAGCGAGCGGTCGAAGCCGGTGCCGAACAGCCCACCGTCGGCCTGTGCGAACAGCGACTGGGCGAGCTGATAGCTGCCGCCGACCTGGCGGTGGTAGAGCACCGTGTTGAAGGGCTCTTCCCATGCGAGCACCCGCGCCTGCACGTGGCTGACATGTCCGGCCAGGTACCACGCGCCGAGCGCAAACAGCAGCACCCCGATCAGCGGGAACGAGAGGCGCCCGGTGGCGACGTACAGGAGCGCGAGGAACGCGCCGTAGAACATCAGCGAGGTGCCGAGCTCGTCGGTGAGCAGCAACGTCGCCATCGCGGCGCCCCAGACGATCAGCATCGGGCCGAACTGCTTCATCGGCGGGATCGTCAGCCCCAGCACGCGCCGGCCCGCCGTGACGAGGATCTGGCGGTTGTCGTGCAGATAGCTGGCGAGGAAGATGACGATCGCGACCTTCGCGAACTCGGCGGGCTGGAAGGAGACGCTGCCGATGTGGATGTCGAGATATGCGCCGTTGACCTGCTCGCCGATCCCCGGCAGCCGCGGCAGCACGGTGAGGACGATGCCGAGCGCGGCGATCGTGTATCGGTAGCGCTCGAGCACGCCCACTCCCCCCCGGCGCAGCGCGAGGATCGTGGCCGCGAACAGCACCAGCCCGAGCACCATCCACTGCGCCTGCTGACGCGCGAGCGTCGGTTCGATGCGGTAGACCATCACGATCCCGACGCTCGCGAGCACGGCCACGAGCGGGAACAGGTAGGGGTCCGCGTTGGGCAGCGCGAAGCGGATGACGAGGTGCGCGGCCACGCACAGGCCGAGGAACAGCGCGCCATAGGTGAGCGACACGCTGGAGGCGTGGTTGAGCGTCAGGTTGGTCGCCGCGGCGGGCGTGTTCTTCTGCGCCTGGATGAAGATCGCGGTGAAGCCCGCGGTCACGAGCAGCGCCGAGGGCACGAGGCCCAGGAGCTCACGGTTGCGGGGGCTGAGCACAGATCGAGCGTAGCCGCCGATGCGGCGCCTGCGCTCCGATCCGACCGGTACGCTGGCTGCGATCCGCCCGCTACCCTCGCCGGGAAGTGTGTCGCTTGGGGAGCGGTGCGCGGTCGCCCAGCCATATGAGCTGCCCCGTTCGGATACCCCATGAATGACGAGCGTCCGCCGTCGCTGTGGTGGGGCATGTGGAAGCGCTTTCTGATCGCGGGGGTGCTGATCGTGGCGCTCAGCGGCGCCGCGACCGCGACCGTCGCGCTGAACAAGCTCACGACGCTCGCCGACGAGGTCTTTCCGTCGCTCAGCCACATCACCGCCCCCAGGGGCCTGATCACGCCCGAATACGGAGGCGGCCCGCAGACGTTCCTGATCCTCGGCTCGGACAGGCGCTCGGGCTCCAAGAACGTCGAAGAACGCACCGCGGCGCCGCACAGCGACACGATCCTGCTCGTGCGCTTTGACCCCGAACAGGGCCAGACCTCGGTGCTGTCGATTCCGCGGGACCTGATGGTCGACATCAGGACGCCCTCCGGGCAGTTGTACGCGAACGAAAAGATCAACGCGGCCTACACGATCGGCAGCGAGCTCGGCGGCGCCAACGGGGCGAGCGTGCTCGCGGCGGAAACGATCGTGCGCGAAGTGTTCCCCGAACTCGCCGGCAAGCTCAACGGGATCGTCGACGTCAACTTCGCGGGCTTCATCAAAGTCGTCGACACGCTCGGGTGCGCGTACGTGAACGTCGACCACCGCTACTACAACGAGAACGTCGGCTCGACCGAAACCGACTACACGAGCATCAACCTCGAGCCCGGCTACCAGAAGCTCTGCTACGAAAACGCGCTCGACTACGTGCGCTATCGGCACACCGACTCGGACTTCGTGCGCGTGGCGCGCCAGCAGGACTTCCTGCGCGACCTGCGCGAGCAGATCGACCCGAGCAACGAGCTCGGCCAGATCGATACCGTCGCCAAGGCCGTGGGACACGCGATCAGGACGAACTTCCCCGCGACCCCGAGCGAGCTGGTTCTGCTCTCGAAGCTGATCGCGTTCTCTCAGTCAAAGCCCCTGCGCCAGGTCAAGTTCCTCAGCACGAGCGTGGACTACCAGCCCGGCGGCCCCACAGGCGGCGACTACGTCACATCCGACCCCGAACTCGAGAAACAGACCCTCGAGACGTTCCTCAACGGCCACGAACAGCTGGTGCTCCCGTCCGCGCCCTCACACGCGCACTCCTCCAGCCACGCTCACCACAGCCACCACGCGAGCAGGGGGTTCTCGCCGGCGGCGCTGAACCTGTACCCGACGACCTCGGCGGGCGAAAGCGAAATGGTCAAGGCGGCGCCGGAAGTGCCGTTCCGCGTCCTCTACCCGACCCTGCAGACCGGACAGGCCGAACAGCAGCAGGTGCGCGCGTACCCGCTCAAGAACCAGCAGAACATCCGCCACCACGCGTACATCGTCGTGTTCGCGGAGAACCCGACGATCGGCGGCTACTACGACTTCGAGGGGACCGACTGGCTGAACCCGCCGCTGTTCGCACACGCCCGCACGCAGGTCATCGACGGGCGCACGTACGAGTTCGTCGACGACGGCGATCACATCCACGTGATCGGCTGGCGCGACGGCAACGTCCTTTACTGGGTCACGAACACGCTGCTCGAGGAACTTTCGAACTCGCAGATGTTTGCTATCGCGAAATCGGCGCAGCCCTTGCACTAGCGCTGCGCGGCGAGTCGATTTCGTCGCAGGCGCTTCGCGCGGGCGCCGAAATCGCCTCGCCGCTCCGCTTGGCCTAGGGGGACGAGGGCTTGGCCTAGGAGACATCTGCGCAACTCCCTAATCTCGCATTCCAGAGCCAAGATCATCGATCCGACCGCAACGAATGCCACGATCTGCGGATGACTGACTTTGGCCCAATACAAAAAATCCTCATCCGCGGCAACTTCAATGAGCTAGAGGATAAGATCGCGGAGTCCAAAGCCCTTGCGGACGAGCTTCGAGGCGAAGTCGATGTGGGCTCGGTCGATCGGGGTGTTTCCCTCATGCAGAGCGAGCTTGATCGTCTTCTCCCCCTTCTCGCTCGCTAGAAAGGACCTGCGAAACTCGGGACGTGCCGTTGATCGCTGCTCCGCCGGACACCAAGCTCGCAGCGATGTGGGAGCAGCACGTAGGCGGGAAAGACGCCGCAAAGGAGTGGGCCGGACGCCACATCGCTCAGAATCTCCGGGTCAGCAAGTTTCGCCGATCGTTTCGCGGAACCCTCCGAGGGGATGAGGGCCTGCCTCAGGCGGAGGCCTTTGCCTGGTCCAGAGCTTGGTTCACCAGCGCGTCGGCATCTGCGTTCTGGGCTCGCGGGACGGTCCTGATCGACCATTTCTCGAAGGCGCGAAACGCGTCCATTGCCTCCAGGTAGAGCGGGCGCATCGAGGGGTGCTTGACCTTGTAGAGGCCCTGGACCTGCTTGGCGATCAGCTCCGAGTCGCCGATTACTTCGACCTCGTCGGCGCCCAGCTCTGTCGCGCGGGACAGGCCTAGCAACAGCGCGCGGTACTCGGCGACGTTGTTCGTGACGTTGCCCAGGAGCTGTGCGCGCTCGTCGATGAGCTCGCCGTCGGGGGCGGTGATGACGCATGCGGCGGCGGCTGGACCGGGGTTGCCGCGGGCGCCGCCGTCGACGTGGACGATCAGCTTCATTGCGGCGGGATTATGCAGCTCGCTGGGGACGAAGCGGCCCGCGCGCGGCGTACGGGGCGCGCGCCGCCGCGCGAGGTCGGCGCACGGCGCCGCGGGCCCGGAAGAGACTCACAACCGCGGGCCTTCGGCCACGGCAAGATTGCGTCATCGAGCGGCGGCAGGTTCTAGGAAGCGTGCGCGAGCGGCAGCAGGTCGCCGGGTACGCGCGCGCGGCGGCGGTCGCGCACGATGCGCCGCTGTTCGTCATCCGTGGCGGACGCACCCGCGGCGGCGTAACGTGCCCTGCGGTCGAACTTGCGTCGGTCGACGATCACCGTGACGTTCGTGTCGTCGCTGTAGTGGTCGACGAGCTTGGGATACAGCTCGTCGGCCAGCGGCCTTGGTACCACGCAGTAGATCATCTCATGATCAATGCTACTCCCCGCGCGCGAATACGCAAGCGGGGCACACGGAATTGTTACACGGCGGGCAGCAGCAGCGCGCCGGACTCGCCGGCGGCGGCGTTCGCGATGCGATCCTCGCGCGCGAGCTCGGCTAGCTCGGTGCCCTGGGCGATGACCTGCGCCTCGACGACCGGTTCGCTGAGATCGACCTCGTAGCGGTACCAGCACAGCTCCCACGCGACGACGATCGACACGACGCTGCTGAGGTGTTCGGCCGAGCGCACGGTCACCATCGGCTCGCCGAGAGAGCGCGATACGCCAGCGACGCGGCGGGGGAACTCGCTCGCGTTGAACACGGCGATCGCCTCGCGCACGTACTCGGAGGGCTCCTCGCGCACGGCGTATGTCTCCGACCGCGCCTCGAGCGCCGGCTCGGCCGCGAGGGCGTCTTGCACGAGCGGCTCGGCGTCATCGTGGGGAAGCACAGGGCTCTCGTCGGGCGCCACGTGGCCTTCGGGGCCGTCCTCGTGCTCAGCGCGCGGCGCCGCCGCAACCGGCTCAGCGCGGGCTGGGCTCGCGGCCACGGGCTCGCTGTCGGCGGGCGAGGCGTCGGCGAACAGGTCGTACGGCGCCGCGTCGGCCTCGCCGGCGGATCCCGCGTCGATGCCGCCGGGAGCGGCGCCGGGAGGCTTTCCCACCTGGCGCAGGCGCTCGAACAGGCTGCGTCCCCGCCGCGGGCGCATCGGCGGCAGCGTCAGCGACTGGCTGTCGGTCTCGCGCATCCAGCCCTCGTGCGCGGCGCGTGGCGCGCACAGCTCGCACACCGTCCGCCGCCGTCCGGCGGCGATGAACACGTCGGGCTGCTCACCGCGCAGCAGTCGCCGTTCGCACACGTCGCACTCGACATCCGGCTGGGAGGTGACGATCGTGCGCGTTGCCATTCGACCACCAGCCTATCTCTCCACGGCCAAGCTCGCCTGGCCGGCCGTCTAGGCGTGGATGGCAGCGCGCTCGGCGCCTGCCTGCTCGACGACCTTCTGCGCTAGGTGCCCGGGAAGCTCCTCGTAGCGCAGGAACTCGAGCGTGTAATCGCCCTGACCCTGCGTGATCGAGCGCAGATCGGGGGCGTAGGTGAGCATCTCGGCCATCGGCGCCTCGGCCCTGATCTCGGTCATGGCGCCGACGGGCTCCATGCCGAGCGGCCGCCCACGGCGGCTGTTGAGGTCGCCGATGACGTCTCCGACGTGCGCCTCGGGGACGGACAGCGTGACGAGCATGATCGGCTCGAGCAGCACGGGGTCGGCGAGCTCGAGCGCGTGCCTCATCGCCTGCGCGCCGGCGAGCTTGAACGCGATCTCGGAGGAGTCGACGGAGTGGTGGGAGCCGTCGAACAGGCGTACGCGCACGCCCCTGACGGGGTAGCCGGCGAGCACGCCGGACTCCATCGCCTCGCGCACGCCTTTCTCGACGGCGGGGATGAACGAGCTGGGGATGACGCCGCCCTTGATGTTGTCGACGAACTCGAAGCCGGTTGCGTGCGCGTGGTCGTTCAGCGGCTGGATCTCGATGTGGCAGTCGCCGAACTGGCCGCGCCCGCCTGACTGCTTCTTGTGCCGGCCGTGGGCGGCGGCGGTGGCGCGGATCGTCTCGCGGTAGGGCACGCGCGGCGGCTTCAGCGTGACCTCGACGCCGAAGCGGTCGCGCAGCCTGTCGACGATCACTTCGACGTGCACCTGCGAGAGGCCGGCGACGATCTGCTCGCCGGTCTGCGAGTCGCGGTGCAGGTCGATCGTGGGATCCTCCTCCTGCAGGCGGCGCAGCGACGAGAGCACCTTGTCCTCATCGCCGCGGCTCTTGGGCTCGACCGAGAACGCCATCACGGGCGCGGGCAGCTTCAGGCGCGGCATCTCGATCGGCTCGTCGCGCGCGGCCAGCCAGTCGCCGGCGCGCGTGTCCTTGAGCTTGGCGACCGCGCCGATGTCCCCCGGCCCGAACTCCTGCACGTGGCGGACCTCCTTGCCGGCGAACACGACCAGCTGGCCGATCCGCTCCTTGGTGTGGGTGTGCGTGTTCAGCACCTGGCTGTCAGCGGACATCACGCCCTGATAGACGCGCAGCAGGTTGATCCGCCCGGCGAACGGGTCGGCGCGGGTCTTGAACACGTACGCGAACAGCTCGCCGTCCTCCGACGGCTGCAGCTCGACCTCACCGACCCGCAGCGCGCCGTGCTTGACCGGCGAGGGCAGGTCCTCGACGATCGCGTCCAGCAGGCGCGTGGTGCCGAGGTTGCGTGTGGCGACGCCACAGACGACGGGGAAGATCTTGCCGTGGTTGGTGCCCTCCTTGAGCGCGTCGACGATCTCCTGGTGGGAGATCTGCTCGCCCTCCAGGTAGCGCTCCATGAGCGTGTCCGACACTTCGCACACCTCGTCCATGAGCTTTTCGCGGTACTCGGCCGCGCGCTCCTGCAGCTCGGCGGGGATCGGGATCTCATCGGCGGCGCCGCGCTCGGGCGTCGCCTGTGCGCGAAAGGCCTTCATGTCGACGAGATCCACGACCCCCTCGACCTCGTGCTCGGCGCCGATCGGGATCTCGGCGGCGACGACGTGCGGGCCGAACGCGCGCTTGAGCTGCTCGAGCGTGCGGTAGAAGTCGGCGCGCTCGCGGTCGAGCATGTTCACGAACAGCATCCGCGCGATGTCCTGCCCGGCCGCGTACGTCCACAGGCGGCTGGTGCTGACCTCGACACCCATGACGGCGTTGACGACGAACACCGCCGACTCACACACGCGCAGGGCGCCGAGCGCGTCCGCGACGAAGCTCGGCTCGCCGGGGGTGTCGAGCAGGTTGATCTTGCGGTTCTGCCAGTCGAGCGTGCTGAGCGTCGTCGAGATCGACATCTGCCGCGCCTGCTCGTCGGGGTCCGCGTCCGAGACGGTGCTGTGGTCGGTGACCGAGCCAAGGCGCCCGATGCTCCCCGCCTCGAACAGGAGCGCCTCATGCAGCGACGTCTTCCCCGACCCTCGATGTCCGACGAGGGCCACGTTGCGAATACGGTCCGCTGGGGTGTGCATGGGCTTCTCCTTCCGCTGTGTACAGCCACGATAACGCCGCTCAATGGCGAGCGCCAGTGCACCAAGCGCATGGGCACGACGATGCGTGGCCCAGCCCGACGTTGATCTTCAGCGAGCCTGACTACACAGGTGGAGTCGGATGGTCGCCCGCGGCGCCCGGCGCAGGGGCCGGCGCGGATCGCGAGTGGGGCGATGACTTCACGCTCGCCGAGCTGGCCGTCAGCCTGGCCGACCACCTGCAGGAGCAGTTCTTCCCCGAGACAGGGGGCGCGTGGGGTCAGGCGCGTCCGCCATGCCCAGGCCACGCGCACCCCGCTTTGGCGCGGCTGATCGACGACGAGGCATGGTGGACATGTCCGCTCGACGGTCGGGCTCTGTCGCGGTTCGGCATGCTTGGGCGCCGCTGATCTCCTCGTGAACGGATGCTGTTCGGGTGGGCACATGAGCCGCCTGAGCGCCGCCGTCAGTCGTCGAACGACTCCTCTTGCATCCTCGAGCGCAGCCGCAGCACGGCCTTGGTGTGCATCTGCGAGACGCGCGACTCGGTCACGCCGAGCACCTCGCCGATCTCGCGGAGGGTGAGGTTCTCGTAGTAGTAGAGGGCGATCACGAGCTTCTCGCGCTCGGGTAGCTTGGCGATCGAGTCGGCGATGCGGTCCTTGAGGTCGCCGACGTCGAGCGCGCGCGCGGGGTCGGGCGCGCCGGGGTCCTCGATCGTGTCCATCAGCGACACCTGGTCGCCGCTCGAGTCCGACACGCTCCACAGCTCGTCCAGGGCGACGATCGACGAGTGCGAGATCGCGAGCAGCGATTCGTTCAGTTCGTCGACCGTGACGCCCAGCTCGGCCGCGAGCTCCTGGTCGGTGGGCGCGCGCTGGAGCGTGTGCTCGAGCTTCGCGTTCGCGCGCTCGACCTCGCGCGCGCGGGCACGCACGCTGCGCGGCACCCAGTCGAGCGAGCGCAGCTCGTCGATGATCGCGCCCTTGATACGCATGATCGCGTACGTCTCGAACTTGATGTCCCGCGAGAGGTCGAAGCGCTCGATCGCCGAGATCAGGCCGACCAGGCCGTAGGAGATCAGGTCGGCCTCCTCCACGTGCGGGGGCAGACCCGCCGCCGTGCGCCCGGCGACGTACTTGACCAGCGGCGAGTACGCGACCACCAGCCGCTCGCGGACGCGTGCGTCGCCTTCGCTCTTATAGCGCCGCCACAGTTCGCGCAGCTCGATCGGTTTGACGTTCGTCTCCAGGGTTCCGTCCCCCCTGTTTAGGCCCGAGGGTGACTGCGCGCATACGCGCTTCGCAGCCGGGCGGACTCTACCCGAGTGTAAATCTGAGTGCTGGACACACTCGCGTGTCCCAGCAGCTCCTGGATGCTGCGCAGGTCCGCGCCGCCGTCCAGCAGGTGCGTCGCGAAGCTGTGGCGCAGCGCGTGCGGCGTCGCGCCCTCGCCGACGCCCACGCGCGTCGTCCATGCGCGCAGCCGCCGGCGCACGTCGCCCGTGCCCAGCGGACGTCCCGTCTTGCTCAGGAACAGCGCGTCCGTGAGGCCCGTGCGCGCGGGCGTCGCCAGCGTCCTGCGCCCGCGCTCGGACATCAGGTACTCGTCCACCGCCGCCATCGCCGGCTCGCCCACCGGCACGAAGCGCGTCTTGCGTCCCTTGCCTTCCACCCGCAGCTGCTCGCCGTCGTGGTCGACGTCCGCGCAGCACAGCGACACGAGCTCCTCCGCGCGCAGCCCGCACGAGTACGCGAGCTCGAACATCGCGCGGTCGCGCAGCTCCAGCGGCCTGTCGGTCTCGCGGACAGGCGGACGCGCGGGGTCGGGAGCGATGCCGTCGAGCAGCCGCGCCGCCTCGCGCGCGCTCAGCACGCGCGGCAGGTGCGAGCCGCGTCGCGGCGTCGACACCAGATCGGCTGGGTTCTGCGCGATGTGCCCGTGCTCGCGCTGGCTCGAGAACAGCGCGCGCAGCGCCGCCAGCTTGCGCGCCGACGTGCTCGGCGCCGCCGGCGCCTCGCCCGGCTCGTCGCCCCTCGACGCGCGTCGGCCGCCGGGCGCGCGTTCTGAGAGGTGCGCGATGTAGCGGCGCACCGTCTTCGAGTCGACCTGCTGCGGCGAGAGCCGTCGAGCGCTCGCCCAGCGCGCGAACTGGTCGACGTCGATCGCGTACGCGCGGCGCGTGCGCGGCGCCGCGTCGCGCCTGCGCAGGTCCTCATCGAGCAGCGCCCCCGCGTGCGCCCACGCGTCGTGCAGCCGCTCCCGCTCCCCGCTCCCCAGCCCCTCATCCACTTGCACGCTCATCGCCCGCATTACTTCGCCGCGCGCGATGCTCCGCCTGCCAACCACTTCGCCTCACATGTCTCAGGTGTGTATATCCCACTCGACATTGCCTGTATAGCTATGGTGATACGGCGTTTTTGAAGGAGAGGATCGCGGTCCGCTGGATGGCGCGCGTGGGCTGTTGCAAGGCCTCACGGCGACCGCTCGCGCCTGGAGTACAGTCGTTGGATGAGCACCGGCGCGAGCGTCAAGACCGCCACCCGGGTTCCCGCCGGGAGGGACACCCCGTATGGGCCGGTCGGGCGCTCGCGGTGGCTGGACGTCGACTGGCAGGCACACCAGCGCTGGGTGGTGGTCGACGGCCAGCCCGTCAACACGATCGAGCTCGGGCCCGAACACGCCGCCAACGGGAACAGCGCAGCACAGCCGCTGGTGTTCGTCCACGGGCTCTCCGGACGCTGGGCGAACTGGCTGGAGCAGCTGCCGGTGCTCGCCGCCGAGCGCCGCGTGGTCACGCTCGACCTGCCCGGCTTCGGCTTCTCGCCGATGCCCGCTCAGGAGATCTCGATCTCAGGCTACGCGCGGCTGCTCGATCGGCTGCTGGGCGAGCTGGGGATCGACGCCGCGGCCGTCATCGGCAACTCGATGGGCGGCTTCATCGCCGCCGAGCTCGCGATCGCGTTCCCGCAGCGCGTCGAGCGCCTCGTGCTGATCTCCGCCGCCGGGGTCTCCACGACCCACCATCCCGGCTCCACGCGCGCGGTGCCCGTGCTGCGCCGGCTCGATCGCACGCTCGCGCGCGGCGGCGCGTGGGTCGCCGCCGAGTCCGACGTCCTTTCCCGGCGCGCGCGCGTGCGCGATGCGCTGCTGGGCGTCGTCGTGCGCCACCCCAGCCGCCTGCCGCCGGCGCTCGCCGCCGAGCAGCTGCGCGGCGCCGGCAAGCCCGGCTTCCTGCAGGGCCTTCGCGCAGTGCTCGACTACGACGTCCGCGAACGCCTGCCAGAGATCGCGTGCCCGACGCTGATCGTGTGGGGCGAGGGCGACCGCCTGATCCCCGTGCGCGACGCCGACGTGTTCGCCGAGCTGATCGGAGACTCGCGCAAGGTCATCTTCGAGGACACCGGGCACATGGCCATGCTCGAGCGCCCCGCCGCGTTCAACGCGCTGCTCGAAGACTTCCTCGCCGAGTAGCGCGCCGTAGCGTCTCGGGTTCTAGGGAGTCGCTGGCCAAGCGTGCCAAGGACGCAGAGAGCGTGGCGTGCGCTAGCACGCGAGCGATCGAGGACGCCGGCAGGCGCCGGCCAGCGGCTCCCTAGCGGGTGATTGCGCCCTCGGCGGCGCTACCGACGAGCTTCGCGTACTTCTGGATCGCGACGTCGACGTGCGGGTCCGCGCGCGGCGGCTGGCTGTAGGCGCTCACGCGCGCGGCGATCTGCTCGTCCGACAGCGCCACGTCCAGGCGCCGCGTGTCCGCGTCGATCGTCAGCTGATCGCCGTCGGCGAGCGCCGCGATCGGGCCGCCGCGGACTGCCTCGGGGGCGACGTGGGCGACCATGAAGCCGCGCGTGGCGCCGGAGAAGCGCCCGTCGGTGATCAGCGCGACCTGTTCGCCGAGACCCTCGCCGATGATCGCCGCCGTCACCGACAGCATCTCGCGCATGCCCGGGCCGCCCGCGGGTCCCTCGCCGCGGATCACGACGACGTCGCCCGCCTGAATCTGGTGGTCGAGCACGGCCGCCATCGCGGCCTCCTCGCCGTCGAACACGCGCGCGGGCCCGGAGTGTTTGCGCCGCTCGTGCCCGGAGAGCTTGACCACGCAGCCCTCCGGCGCGACGTTGCCGCGCAGGATCGCAAAGCCGCCCGTCGCTTTGATCGGGTTCGACAGCGGCCGCACGACCGGCTGGCCGGCGGTTTCGCTTGCCTCATCCGCGTGTTCGCCGATCGTCCTGCCGGTGACCGTCGGCGCGTCCGCGTTCAGGATCGCCGCCTCGTTCAGGCGCGCGAGCACCAGCGGCACGCCGCCCGCCTCGTACAGCTCCGTCGCCACGTACTGCCCGCCCGGCTGCAGATCGCACAGCAGCGGCGTGCGCTCGGAGATCGCCTCGAACTCGTCGAGCTCGAGCGGCACGCCCATTTCCCGGGCGACCGCCATCAGGTGCAGCACGCCGTTGGTCGAGCCGCCGCTCGTGGCGACCGCCGCGATCGCGTTTTCGAGCGCCGGCTTGGTGATCACTTCGCTCGGGCGCTGGCCCCGGCGCAGCACGTCCATCGCCAGTTCGCCCACCTGCACGGCCACCTCGAGCTTGCGCCCGTCCTCGGCGGGCACCATCGAGGAGCCAGCGGGTGAGATCCCGAGCGCCTCGAACGCCATCGCCATCGTGTTCGCCGTGAACTGCCCCGCGCAGGCGCCCGCGCCCGGCGAGGCCACCTCCTCCAGTTCGTGCAGTTCCTGCTCGGTGATCTTGCCCGACGCGAACTCGCCGACCGCCTCGAACACCTGCTGGATCGTCACCTCCGCGCCCTTCCAGTGTCCGGGCCTGATCGAGCCGCCGTACAGCATCAGGCCGGGGATGTTCAGGCGCGCGAGCGCCATCACCGTCCCCGGGATCGTCTTGTCGCAGCCGGAGATCGTCACGAGCGCGTCAAAGCGATGGGCGCTCGCGACGAGCTCGATCGAGTCGGCGATCAGCTCACGCGAGACCAGCGACGCGCGCATGCCCGAGGTGCCCATCGTGATCCCGTCGGAGATCGCGATCGTGTTCAGCTCCATCGGCGTGCCGCCGGCCGCGCGGATGCCCTCCTTGACCTTTGCCGCGAGCACGCGGTTGTTGAAGTTGCACGGCATCGTCTCGATCCACGAGTGCGCGACGCCGACGATCGGCTTGGCGAGGTCCTCCGCCGAGTAGCCGATGCCGTGCAGGTACGCGCGCGCGGCGGCCCGCTCGGGCCCCTCGGTGAGGGTGCGGCTGCGGTGCCTGACGTCGAAGGTACTGGGAGTGCTCACGCGGCGCGCACGTTATCGCGCGGGCGCCCGACCGGCGGGGCGGCGGCGGCTCTCGAGCGCTCACGCTCCCAGCGCCTCAGGCGCACGAGGTCGCGGCGGACCCGGTCGGGGTCGACCTGGCGGCCGGGCAGGTGCATGTTCGCCTCGCCCACCAGCCGGCGCTCGTCCGCGGTCAGCGCCATCCACTTGGCGAGCACGTCGTCGGAGTCCGGCAGCCGCGAGCTGCCGTAGGGCTTCGAGTGGTCGGGGAACGCGACGCAGTACTCGTTCAGCAGCTCGCCCGTCTCCGGCACGTACGCGACGATCGGCTTGTGCGGATAGATCAGATAGGCGTACGCGGCCTCCACCCCACCGGCGCGACCGCCGAGCCGGCCCCACACGCGCAGGAAGCCGAGATCCCGATACATCGCCCAGTCCTCCTCAGAGACACACGAGCGCAGCAGCGTGCGCGCGCGCTGCTCGGCGCGACGCTCGCGCCCGGGGTCATAGCCCGACGGCGCGCTCCCGCGCCGGCTCGCCGCCCACAGCTCGATGCTGTGCGCGAGCGCGCGCTTGAGCGTCGGGCGCGCGAGCTCCCACAGCAGCACCACGAGCACGACCGCCGCGGTGCCCAGCGCCAGTCCCACGTGCAGCTAGCGCGTCGCCGCGGGTGCGCCGCCGGCGGCCCGCGGGAAGAAGATCACGCGCTCGGCGTCCCGAGGAACCTCGGCGAAGCTCTTGACGAGCTCCGCCTCGCGGCGGCCGCCCGGCGCCTGCGTCGGCACCGCGGCCCACATGCCCGCGTCCAGCTCGCGCCGGAACGCCTCGATCAGCTCCCGCTCCTGCTCCGGCACCGCCACGTCGCCCTCGGCGAGAACGATCTCACCATGACCGGGCTTCATACGCAGCAGCTTCATCGTCACCCGATTATGGCAAACGCGCGGGCGTGGATCTCCAGCACCCGCTCCTCATGGCCTCAGAACCTGTTTCAAAATGAGGGTGCGGCTGGGGCGTTGCTGGACCAAGCTGGGCGACGCGGGCTGGCGAAGCCCGTGCTGGTGGCACGGGCAAGACGGCACGTGGCGATCCAGCGCCGCGTACCAGGGACGCATCCAGGCGTGCATCTCATTTTGAAACAGGTTCTCAGCCTCCGCGCATCCGCGCGAGCCCGAGCACGTCGACGGGCCCGGCGCCCGCGCCGACGTCGCGCAGCCCGCCGGCCACCGCGGCTCCCGCCAGGCGGCGAGCGACACGCGCGGCCTCTAGCGGCGGGCGCCCGAGCGCGAGCTGCGCGGCCAGGATCGACGAGTGCGTGCAGCCCGATCCGTGCGCGGCACCGTCGGCGTGTCGCTCGCCCTCGATCTCGACCGCGGCGCCGGTGGCGTCCACGAACAGGTCGACGACGCGCGCACGATGCCCGCCGGTGAGCACGACCACGCGCGGGCCGAGCGCCAGCACCGCGCGCGCGAGCGCCTCGGCGTCCGCGTCCTCGTCGGCCTGCGCCCGACCCGAGGTCGCCGTGTCCTCGCGAGCCGCCGCGCCCTCTAGCTCCTCGGTCTCGGGCGCGCGACCGGCGAGCGCGCGCGCCTCGGGCAGGTTCGGCGTGAGCACGGTCGCCCGCGGCAGGATCTCCTGCACGAGCGCGCGCTCGGCGTCGCGCGCGAGCAGGCGCGCGCCGGACTCGGCGACCATCACCGGGTCGACGACCACGGGCGTGCCCGCGGGCAGCTCCTCGAGCGCCGCGGCGACCGCGAGCGTCACCTCGAGCGTTCCGAGCATCCCCACCTTGACCGCGTCGACGCCGATGTCGGACACGACCGCGCGCACCTGCGCGAGCACGATCTCCGCGGGCACCTCATGAATGGCGCTGACGCCGAGCGTGTTCTGGGCGGTGATCGCGGTGATCGCGCACGTGCCGTGCACGCCACAGCGCGCGAACGCCTTCAGGTCGGCCTGGATGCCGGCCCCGCCGCCGGAGTCCGAGCCGGCGATCGTGAGCACCGTCGGTGTCAGCGTGCCGCCCCCACCGTCGGCCGGATCAGACCGGCACACTCACGCGCGCAGCTCCCGCGGGACGCGAATCGAGTAGATCCCCACCGCGGTGACCAGCAGGCGCTCGTCCTCGTGACGCACCTCGGATTTCATGATGCCGACGGTGCGGTTGCGCCGGTCGAGCATCGTCCTGCACACGATCTCCCCCTCCGTCGCCGTCTGGATGTAGTTGATCGAGATCGAGATCGTCGCGATGCGCTCGTCCTTGGTGGTCTGCGCCCACAGCGTCGAGCCCATGCAGTAGTCGACCATCGCGTACGTCGCCACCCCCGACAGCAACCCGCCGCGGTTGATCAGTTCCGGGCGGATCGTCATGCGCACCGTCTGCGCGTCCTCCCAGCGCAGCCCCATGAAGCTGGTGACGCCGTCCAGCGAGCGCGGCCCTCCATGCTGGGTGCTGTCCCCCGACGCGCCGTCCGCGTTCTGTTCTGGCTGGCCCTCCAGATCGGTCTCGCCGGCGCCTGTCTGTCCGTCGCTCACGCCACGCAGGCTACGCGAGCACGATCGCCGGTGCGAGGCCGACGAGCGTTCGTCGCGGTTGCCACTTGATGTTCTCAATATTGTCGATACACTTAGTGGACAATGCTCGGTCACCCACCCACCGCGCCAGCGCCCAACCTGGCCCCGGGGCTCTGGACTCGCGTCGAAGTGACGGCGGCGGGCGTGGCCGGGCGATGTAGACGTACCTGACGTTCCGTCTCATACCTCCTGTCCGGGGAGGGTTCGCCCTCCCCGGACGAATTTCCCCGAGTCCCCAAATGCCTCGGCGTGACCCCCGCCGATGTGCGTGCACTGCCCCAACCGCCAACCCACTCCACCCGAAGGAGGAGATCCCATGCCAAGGATCATCGTCACCACCGACCCCGTCTCATCCGAGCTGAACGACGAGAGCACCGTGCTGCTCGACGAGCACGTGCACTCGGTCCATCTCAGCACCGGCCACGCCGCGGCGCAACTGGTCGAGCGCCTCGCGTGGGCGATCAGCGACGCCGAGAGCAGCGAGCGCACACACAGCGCGCGCCAAGCGTGGCACGAGCGATCGGCGCGCAAGCGTGGATCCAAGGCCCGCCCGCGTGCGCGGCGCGCCCTCAGCGCATAGCGCCGACCGCACCCAGGACACAAACTTGACACGACCGGCGCGCGGAATCGGCACAAAGTGAACCCGCGCGTCACATTTGCGGCCGTAGCGTGCCGGTCGTGCCAACTCCACAGCGCCCGACCCGAGATGCGACCGGGCCCCGTCGCGGCAAGCAGGGCATCGACGCACGACGCACGATCGGGCGCCTCGGCGAGGATCTCGCCGCCCAGCACCTGACCCGGCTCGGCTTCTCGACGCTCGCGCGCAACGTGCGCACCCGTCACGGCGAGATCGATCTGATCGCCTTCGACGGCAAGACACTCGTATTCGTCGAGGTCAAGACCCGCGCCGCCGGATTCGGCGGGCGGGCGATCCGTCCCGACCAGGAGCCGCTGCCGTGGCTGCGCCCGCGCCAGCGCGCACGCCTGCGCCGGCTCGCGCGCGCATGGCTGAGCGACGAGCGTCACGAGCGACCGCGCGCACGCACGATCCGCTTCGACGCGGTGGGCGTGATCGTCGACGAGCGGGGGCGGCTGCTACGACTGGACCACGTCGAGGCGGCGTGGTAGGCGCGGACGCCTACAGCGCGAGCTGCTGGTAGGCGAGCGACTGGAAGGACATCCTGTGCAGCGGCGAGACGCCCTGATGGAGAATCGCGTCGCGATGAGAGGGCGTGGAGTAGCCGACGTGCTCAGCGAAGTGCCACCCGGGATAGTGCCCGTCGGCCAGGTGCATGAAGCGGTCGCGGGTGACCTTGGCCACGATCGACGCGGCGGCGATCGCCGCGCTCGTCGCGTCGCCGTCGACGATCGCGCGCTGAGGGTGCTCGAACTCGGCGACGGAGAAGCCGTCGAGCAGGCACAGCACCGGGTCGCGCACCCCCGCGGTGACGCCGCGCACGGCGTCGCGCAGGGCGGCGAGGTTCGTCTTGTGCAGCCCGCGCTCGTCGATCCCGCGCACGCAGCGCGACACGACGACGACCCTGGCGGCGCTGCGCATGACGAGCGGGTAGAGCTCCTCGCGCGCCTCGGCGCTGTGCTGCTTGGAGTCGTTGAGCGCTCCAAGCGAGCGCAGCTCGCGCGTGGTCAGCGCCTCGTAGTCGAACAGCACGCCCGCGGCCACGAGCGGTCCGGCGAGACAGCCGCGCCCGGCCTCGTCGGCGCCGGCCACCAGGCGAAAGCCCAGACGGCGGTCGAACGCGAACAGCCGCCTGCCGCTGCCGGCGCGACGCGCGCGGCGCCTGGCGCGCGCAGAGGAGCCGGAGCGAGGTTGCGAGGAGCAGCTCACATCATCGGCGGACGCGGCGGTCTCGCTAGAAGATGCCGATGCGGTCGGGCGGCCAGTAGGTGGCGATTGCCTGTCCGATGACCCATCCGGTGGGGACTGGTCCCCAGAACCTGCTGTCGTCGGATTCCCCACGGTTGTCCCCCATCATGAACCAGTGTCCGGCGGGAATCTTGATCGGGATCGGGAAGTCGCACTCCGGGCTCGCGCCGCATTCGCGGATGTAGGAGTCCTGCTCGCGAACGAACGTGCGCTTGCCGGCCGCCTTTCGATAGACGTGGCCTTCCTTGATGTAGATTTCATCGCCCGGGCCGGCGACCACGCGCTTGATGAAGTTCACGCCCGAGTCCTGCTTGGGAACTGGTTCCGAACAGGCGGCAGCGCCGAGCCTGATGACGTGCGGCGAGGGACCGCACTCCTCCTGCTCGGCGCCTTCGGGCGGATGGAAGACGGCGATCTCGCCGACGTGCGGGTCGCTGAAGTCCATGCCGATGCGATTGACCAGCACGCGCTGGCCGATCGACAGCGTCGGCTCCATCGAGCCGCTGGGGATCCGGTAGGGCTTGACGATGAACGCCTGGATGCCGAGTGCCAGGCCGAGCGCAACCGCGACGATCACGACCAGCTCGACGATCGAGCTGGTCGTCGATTTCTGGCGCTTCTTGGCGGTCTTCGCGCCTGAGCTCACGCGGCTGGATCGCCGGCGCCAACGCCTCCGTCGGCGTCCGCGGCGTCGGGAGAGGTGTCGGTAGCGCCCGCCGTCCCGGCGGAATCGTCGGGGGCCGCCTCGCCCTCCGGCGCGGCGTCCGCGACAGCCTCGCCGGGCGCCTCATCGGCGCCGGCCGCACTCGCGTCCGCGTGTTCCTGACTCCCCCCAGCGACGGCTCCCTCGCCGTCCTGCTGACCGTCGACGACGGCCTCCGCGACCGCCTCCTGCGCCGTCATGCCGTCGGCGTCGGTTGCCTCGAGCGCCTCCGCGTCCGCCGGGTCGACCAGCAGACCCGGCTCGACGGCCTGCTCGGGGCCCGTGTAGCGGCGCTCGCGCACACGCGCGCGCTTGCCGACGCGATCGCGCAGGTAGTACAGCTTGGCGCGCCGGACGTCGCCGCGCGCCGCCAGCTCGATCCGCTCGATCTTCGGCGAATGCAGCGGGAACATGCGCTCGACGCCGACCCCGAAGGATTGCTTGCGCACCGTGAAGGTCTCGCGCGCGCCGTGACCCTGACGCTTGATGACCACGCCCTCGAACACCTGCACGCGGCTGCGAGCGCCCTCGATCACCTGGAAGTGGACCTTGACGCGGTCGCCAGGAGCGAAGCTGGGGACGCGGCGCAACTGCGCGCGCTCGATGGATGCGATGACGCTGCTCATAACGATAAAAGAGAAGGGGGCGCCTTTTGGCAGACAACAGACGCCCCAAGACAGGATCTCGGCCGGCGCGAGGTGCAATGGTAGCGGACCGCCGCCTAACGGTCCTCCGGCGTGGAGGAGCTCGCGCCCCGTTCGCGGCTGCGCTCGCGCCGCCAGCGCTCGATCTGCTCGTGGTGGCCGGAGAGCAGCACGTCGGGCACGCGCCAGCCGCGATACTCGGCCGGGCGGGTGTAGTGGGGATACTCGGGGTTGCCCTCCAGGGCGACGCTGAAGGACTCCTCGGCCGCCGAGTGCTCGTGTCCGAGCGCCCCCGGGAGCTTGCGCAGGACGGCGTCGCACACGACCATCGCGGCCAGCTCGCCGCCGCTGAGAACGTAGCGCCCGATCGAGACGACGTCGCTGGAGAAATGCTCGAGGATGCGCTCGTCAAAGCCCTCGTAGCGCCCGCACAGCAGCGTCAGCTCCGGCTCGCCCGCGAGCTCGTCCACGAGCTGCTCGTCGAGCAGCCGGCCGCCCGGAGCGAGCGCGATCACGCGGCGGCGGTGACGCAGCTGCACGGGATCGACGCCGTAGTGCGCGCGCAGCGCGCTGTCGAGCACGTCCACGCGCAGCACCATCCCGGCGCCGCCGCCGAACGGCGTGTCATCGACCTGGCCGCCGCTCAGCGGCGTGTGATCGCGCGGGTTCACGCACTGCAGGCGCGAGCCCGCCGCCAGCACGTTGCCGACGTGGCGCTGGGAGCTGAACCACTCGAACCACTCCGGAAACAGCGTGAACACGTCGATGTTCACGCGCCCGCCCCGCCCCCGCCCTCGCCCTCGCCCTCGCCCTGTCCGTGGCTTTGCCGCTCGCGCCGCTGGCCCGGCGCGCCGCTTCCGCCAGACGCCTCCTCCTGCTCGCCGCTCCTGGCGAGACCCAGGAACTCGAGATTCACCTCGATCCGCCGCTGCGCGGGCGCGACCCGCCGGACCGCGTCTTTGACCATCGGCACGAGCACCTCCCGGCCACCCTCGGCCGCGCGCACCTCGAGCGCCTCGCACGAGGGCAGCTCGATCAACCTGGTCACGACCCCCAGGAGCTCATCGCCGTCCACCACCTCGCAGCCCTCCAGTTCGTGTGCCCACCACTCTTCCTCGCCGAGCGCCGGGGCGTCGGCGTCGTCGACGAGCAGCTCCGTGCCTCGCAACGCCTCCGCGGCGGCGCGATCCTCGACGCCCTCCAGACGCACGATCGGGCGCTGTGCGGTCCCGTCGCAGCGAACGATCGCGGCGCGGCGCCCCGCGACGGTGACGCTCACGCCCAGACCCAGCAGCCGCGGGCGCGGGCGCGTGACGTAGAAGCTGCCGTCCAGTCCGTGCGGGCGCCCGACGCGCCCCGCGGGCAGAGCCTCAGGAGCGCGCGGCGCGGGTGTCTGCGCCTGAGCCTCGGGCTCCTGCGCCTGGCCTGTCAATCGACGATGTCGACGAGCACGTGGCTGCCCTCGCCGGCAGCCGCGGCTTTGACGACGGTTCGCAGGGCGTGCGCGGTGCGGCCACCGCGGCCGATCACCCTGCCGTAGTCGTCCACCGCGACGCACAGCTCGAGCACGACCGTGCCGTCGTCCTCCTCGAACTGCTCGACCGCCACCGACTCGGGATCGTCGACCAGCCCTTCGGCGAGGTACTCCAACAGCCGCCTGGGGTTCTCAGTGGCCATCACGAGCAGCCCAGCGAGGGGTCTAGCTGGTCCGAGTCTCGATGCCCTGGATGCGCAGCAGCTTGCGGACCGTGTCCGACGGCTGCGCGCCGCGGGCCAGCCAGCTGCGCGCGCGCTCCTCGTCGATCACGATCGTCGACGGGTCGGTCTGCGCGTTGTAGTGGCCGATCGTCTCGATCACGCGGCCGTCGCGCGGCGAGCGCTGGTCGGCGACGACGACGCGCCACATCGGGTCCTTCTTGCCGCCCACTCGCGTGAGCCTAAGCCTTACCGACACTTGTTCCTCTCGGTCATGGACAAAACCTGCGACCGAGAGCTTAGACGGTTCAGCGCGCGCCCCGCATGAGCGCGCCGATGTCGGGCATCTTGCCGCGCCCGACCTGACGCATCACCTTGCGCATCTGCCCGAACTGCTTGACCAGTTTGTTGACCTGCTGGACGTTGGTGCCCGAGCCCCGGGCGATGCGCAGCCGGCGCGATCCCTTGATCAGCTCGGGCCTGCGCCGCTCCTCGGGGGTCATCGACAGGATGATCGCCTGGATGCGGTCGAGTTCGCGTTCGTCGACCTTCATGTTCTGCAGCTGATGGCCGGCGAGCCCCGGGATCATCCCCAGGATGCTCGTCAGCGGCCCCATTTTGCGCACCATCTTGAGCTGGTCGAGGAAGTCGTCCAGGCCGAACTCGTTGCGGCGCAGCTTGCGCTCGAGCGCGAGCGCGTCGTCTTCGTCGAACTGGCGCTCGGCCTTCTCGATCAGGCTGAGCACGTCGCCCATGCCGAGGATCCGCTGCGCCATGCGGTCGGGGTGGAAGCGTTCGAACTGCTCCAGCTTCTCGCCGGTTGAGGCGAACATGATCGGCTTGCCGGTGACCGCCTTCACCGACAGCGCGGCGCCGCCGCGGGCGTCGCCGTCGAGCTTGCTCATGACCACGCCGTCGAACTGCACCGCCTCGGCGAAGCTCTCGGCGACGTTCACCGCGTCCTGACCGGTCATCGCGTCGACGACCAGCAGCACGTCGTCGGGTTTGACGGCGTCGCGAATCCGCACGAGCTCCGCCATCAGCTGCTCGTCCACGTGCAGACGCCCGCTGGTGTCGACGATCAGCACGTCCTTGCCCTCCTCGCGGGCGCGCTGCAGCGCCCACGCAGCGATCTCGACGGGGTCGCGATCGGTGCCCTGCTCGTAGACCGCCGCACCCGCCTGCGCGCCCACCGTCACCAGCTGCTCGACCGCCGCCGGGCGATACACGTCGCACGCCGCCACCGCCACCGCCGAGGAGTGCTCCTCGCGTAGATACCGCGCCAGCTTCGCCGTCGCCGTGGTCTTGCCCGAGCCCTGCAGGCCCGCCATCAGGATCACGGTCGGCGGGCTCGGGGCGAAGCTCAGCGCCGGCTGATCGTCATCCGGCCCGCCTCCCATCAATGCCGTGAGCTCCTCGGCGACGATTTTCACGACCTGGTTGCCGGGGTTCAGCCCGCCGACCACATCCGCGCCCAGGCAGCGCTCCTTCAGGTGCGCGGTGAACTGCCTGACGACCTTGAAGTTGACGTCCGCCTCCAGCAGCGCCAGGCGGATCTCGCGCATCGTCGCGTCGACGTCCTGCTCGCTCAGCGTCCCGCGCTGGCGCACGTCGGCCAGCGTTGCCTGCAGCTTCTCCGCCAGTGAGTCGAACATGACCGCTTGATTCTCGCAGCCCCCGCGCCAAGTTCACGGAGCCCACCCGCCCCGACGGCGCAGGGCCAGCGGCGGCGCCCGCGTCAGTCCTTGTGCGCGGCGGGCGGCGCCGGCGGGCGCGCCCCCGCGGGCGGGGCGGGCGGCAGGCCATCGAGGCGGCCCTTCAGCGCCTCGCCGATGCCACCGAACGCCTCCGCGAACTCGGAGGGCACGACGAACACCTTGTTGGAGTCGCCTTCGGCGAGCTGCGGGAGCATCTGCAGGTATTCGTAGCTGAGCAGCGCGCGGTCCGGTTTGCCCTCGTGGATCGCTTTGAAGACGGTGTCGATCGCCTTCGCTTCGCCCTCCGCGCGCAGGATCGCCGCCTGGCGCTCACCCTCGGCGGTGAGCACCGCCGCCTGCTTGGCGCCCTCGGCGGTAAGGATCTGCGACTGCTTCTCGCCTTCGGCGGTCAGGATCGCCGCGCGGCGATCGCGCTCGGCGCGCATCTGCTTCTCCATCGCCGTCTTGATGTCCGGCGGCGGGTCGACCGACTTGATCTCGACGCGGTTGATCCTGATCCCCCACTTGCCGGTCGCCTCGTCGAGCACGGTGCGCAGCTCGGCGTTGACGTTCTCGCGCGAGGTCAGCGTCGCCTCGAGCGTCAGGCCGCCGATCACGTTGCGCAGCGTCGTCACCGTCAGCTGCTCGATCGCCTGCAGCGGGTTGGCGATCTCATAGGTCGCCGAGCGCGGGTCGGTGATCGTGAAGTACAGGACCGTCTCGATCCCCACGACCACGTTGTCCTCGGTGATCACAGACTGCGGCGAGAAGTTGACGACCTGCTCGCGCAGGTCCACCAGCGGCCGCACGCGATCGATGAACGGCGTCACGATCGTCAGGCCCGGCTCGAGCGTGCGGCTGTAGCGCCCGAGGCGCTCGACCACGCCCGCGCGCGCCTGCGGGATGACGCGAATCGTGCGCGCGGCCACCACCAGGGCGAACAGCACGATCACGATGACGACGATGAGAACGGCCATGGGTTCCTTTCAGTGCATGACGAGCGCTGTGGCGCCCCTGATCTCGACAACCTCGACGCGCTCCCCGACGTTGATCACCTCGTCTTCGTCGTAGCTGCGCGCGGTCCACACCTCGCCGTTGTCGATCTTCACGCAACCGACGCCCTCGTCGTTGGCGATCCGCTCGAGCACCATTGCGCGATGACCGACCAGCGCGGCGGCGCCGGTGCGGATCGCCGGCGGCAGCCGGCGATGACGGCGCGCGACCGGGCGCAACCCTCCGAACGCGAGCGCGGAGGCCAGCACGAACACGAGCACGACCAGCGGCAGACCGACACCGAGCACGCTCACCACCGCCGCGAGCCCCGCGCCAACCGCGAACGGCAGCAGGTACAGCCCGCCGGTGTGCATCTCGCCGATGCCCAGCGCGCATGCGGCAATGACCCACGGGATCCAGTCCATACCTTCAGATTACCCCTCCCGGCCGCCGGCGCAGCCGAATCGCCGCGGCGATCACTCCTGGGCGATCAGCGCGCGCGCGAACTCCTCCGGGTCGAACGGGCGCAGGTCCTCGACCGACTCGCCCACGCCGATCAGCTTCACGGGCAGCCCGAGCTCGTGCGCTATCGCCAGCGCGATGCCCCCGCGCGCGGTGCCGTCGAGCTTCGTCAGCACCACGCCGCTGACCTCCGCGGTCTCGGCGAACAGCTGCGCCTGGCGCAGGCCGTTCTGACCGGTGGTGGCGTCGAGCGTCAGCAGCGTCTCGTGCGGCGCGCCTCCGTATTCGGTCCCACCCACCCGGGCGATCACGCGCCGCACCTTCGCGAGCTCGCCCATCAGGTCGTCCTGCGTGTGCAGCCGCCCGGCGGTGTCGACGATCACCACGTCGATGCCGCGTGCGCGCGCCTGTGCGATCGCGTCGAAGGCCACCGCGCCGGGGTCAGAGCCGGGGGCGCCGGTGACGACCTCGCAGCCCGCCCGCTCGCCCCAGCCCTGCAGCTGCTCGCCGGCGGCCGCCCTGAACGTGTCAGCGCCGGCCAGCAGCACGCTGCGCCCGAGCTCGTGGCGCAGGTGCCACGCGAGCTTGCCGATCGTCGTCGTCTTGCCCGTGCCGTTGACGCCCACCGCCATGATCACCGTCGGCTGCGCACGGATGTCGATGCGGGGCTCGCCGACCGTGGCGGTCGCCGCGAGCAGCTCGATCAGCCGCTCGCTGAGCGCCTGGCCGCCCTCGAGCTCGCCCGCGGAGACTTCCTGCTCGAGCGTCTGCACGACCGACGCGGTCGTGCTCGCGCCGACGTCCGCCATGATCAGCGCCTCCTCCAGGCGTTCCCACGTCTGCTCGTCGAGCACCCCGAACAGCGTCGCCTGGATCTCCGAGCCGAGCGCCTGGCGGGTCTTGGCCATGCTCTCGCGCAGGCGCCGAAACAGGCCGCCGCGTCCACGCGAGCCACGCGCGGACTGCTCGGAGTCCTGCGCGCGTGCGGCGGGATCGTCCTCGCCGGTGATGAACAGCTCACTCCAGTCGCGGGCCACGGGGCGCGCGACGATAGCAGCGGCCCTCAGGCGACCTCAGCGACCTCGAGCTCCTCGGCCGGCAGGCGCCGCGAGAGCACCTTGGAGACGCCGTCGTGGCCCATCGAGACGCCGTACAGCCAGTCGGCGGCCTCCATCGTGCGTTTCTGGTGGGTGATCACGATGAACTGCGCGCGATCGGCATAGCGCCGCAGCAGCGTCAGGAAGCGATCGAGGTTGAGATCGTCGAGCGCCGCCTCGACCTCGTCGAGGATGTAGAAGGGGCACGGGCGCGCGAGGAACACCGCGAACAGGAACGCCAGCGCGGTCATCGACTTCTCGCCGCCGGAGAGCAGCGTCAGGCGCTTGGTCGACTTGCCCGCGGGCGTGATCTCGATCTCCACGCCCGGCAGTTGCTCCTCCTCCGCACCCCTGGACTCGGCTTCGCTCTCCGCCTCCGCAGCGGCCTCGATCGCGTCCTCGCTCTCGCCCTGCGGCAGCGGCTGGCCGCCGAGCACCGGCCGCGGCGCCTGCTCGTCCTTGACCAGCCGCAGGCGCCCGGAGCCGCCGGGGAACACGTCGCCGACGAGCTGCTCGAAGTTGCGCGCGGCCGCCTCGAAGGTCTCCTCGAAGGTCTCCTGGATCTGGCGGTCGGTTTCGCGGATCACCGAGCGCAGCTCGCGCAGCGCCGTCTCCAGGTCGTTGCGCTGGCGCTCGAGCTCCTCGACGTGCGCGAGCGCCTCCGCGTACTCCTCCTGGGCGAGCGGGTTGACGGGACCGAGCTGCTCGCGCCGGCGCGTCAGCCGCTCCACGCGCGCGCGCAGCGACTGCGCCTCCTCCTCGGCGAGTGGCTCGGGCTCGGCGGCGTCCTGCTCCGCCGTGGCCTCGCCGCCCGCCTCGCCACGCAGACCCAGAAGCTCGCCCACGCTGCGCAGCTCGAGCTCAGCCTCGCTCGCCTGGTCGCGCAGCCGCTGTGCGGCGACCTCGGCCTCGGTGACCGCCTCGCCCGACGCGCGCAGCGCCGCCTGGATCTCGGCCTCCTCGGCGGCGCACGCGCGCAGCGTCGCGGCCATCTCCTCGCCCGCCTGGCGGTCGGCGGCGAGCTCCTGCTCGAGCTGCGACACGCGCTCGGCCACCGCCGTGGCGGTGCTCTCGAGCATCGCCGCCAGCCGCTCGGCGCGCGGCGCGAGCGCGATGTCGAGCGCGTGCTGGGAGCGCAGCCGCTCGATCCTGCTCAGCCGTTCGATCCGCTCGCGCTCGCGTCGCTCGCCCTGGCGGCGCTCGGCCGCGAGCTCGCCCTCGAGCTCCGCCTGGCGGACAGCCAGCGCGCCCTGCGCGGGCGCCGCGCGGCGTTGCTCGATCAGCCACTCCGTCCGCCGCCGCGCCTCGCCGGCCTCCGCGTGGCCTCGCTCGGCCTCGCGCAGCGCGCCGTCGGCGCCGACACGCGCAGCGTCGGCGGCGCGGAGCTCCGACAGCGCCTGCTCGCACGCGCCGCGCGCGGAGTGCTCGGCCTGCGCCGCGAGCTCGGCGGACTCGAGCAGCCGGTCGCGTTCGTTGCGCCGTGCCAGCACGCGCTCGCTGCCGCCCTCGCTCAGCTGACGCACCTCCCCCCAGGAGGCAAACCACACGCGGCCCTGGCGCGTGGCGGCGATGCCCGTGAAGCTCACGGGGAGATCCTCCAGGCGCTCGACCACCCACGCGTCCGCGAGCAGCCGCCCGGCCAGGTCGAGCACCGCCGGCGGTCCGCTGAGCAGATCGAGCAGATGAAGCGCGCCCGGCGCCGGCTCCTCGCGGGCGCGCTCGGGCGCGCTCGCGCCCGTCGCGACGGCGCTCGCGCCGACATCAGCGAGCAGCGCGCTGCCGCCGTCGGGCCCCGAGCGGTCCAGCAGCGACTCGGCGCCCGAGACGTCCTTCACGAGCGCCGCGTCCAGGCGTCCGCCGAGGGCCGCCGCGAGCGCGAGCTCGTAGCCGTCCTGCACGCGCAGCTCCTCGCTGAACGTCTTCGGCGCGTCCGCGTGCTCGCCGCCGACGCGCACGTGCCCGCGCAGGAACTGGTTGGCGGCGGCGAGCTCGGCGCCGACGCGCGCGGACTCGCGGCGCGTGTCCTGCACGACGCGCTCGGCGTCGGTCAGGCGCTCACGGGCGCGCTCGGCGCGCGTGTCCGCGTCCGCGCGCTGCTCGCGTGCCTGCGCGACCGCAACCGCCGACTGCCCGACGAGCGCGAGCTGGCGCTGATGCTCGCCCTGCAGCTCGGCGATCTCGCGCTCGATCTCCTGCTCGCGGCCGATCTGCAGCTCCGCCAGCTCCGCCTCCAGCGTCGCGATGCGGCTCTCGCTGGCCGCCGCCTCGCTCGCCTCGGCGTCCTGTCCGTGCGCTTCACCGTGCTCGCCGAGGCGCGAGAGCCCCTGCAGCTCGAGCTCGACGCGCTCGATCCTGCGCGCGAGCGCCTGTGCGCTCGAGCCGACCTGCTCGCCGCGCAGCGCGAGGCGCTGGTGCGCCGAGCGCGCGTCATACAGCAACCGCGAGAGCGCGTCGTGGCGCTCCGCGCGCTCGGCCAGCGCGCGCTCGGCTTCTCCACGGCGGCCGATCGTCTGCTGCAAGCGCCGCTCGATCTGTCCGAGTGCCGCGCGCGCCTGCCCGACGTGCGCCTCGGCGCTCGCGAGCTCCACACGGCGCACGCGGCAGTCCTCGCGCGCGAGCTCCCAGCGCGCCTGCAGGATCTGGCGCTCCAGCCGCTCGTGCAGCTCCGCCGCTTCGGCCTGGCGCTTGAGCGGTCGCAGGCGGCTGCGCGCCTCGCGCTCGACATCCAGCGCGCGATCGAGGTTCTCCTGCGTGCGTTCGAGCTTCAGCTGCGCGCGCCGGCGGCGCTTGCGGTGCTTGCCGAGGCCCGCCGCCTCCTCGATCAGCAGCCGCCGATCGCGCGGCTTTGAGGTCACGATCGCGTCGACGCGTCCCTGCGAGATGACCGAGTGGGTCTCCTTGCCGAGGCCCGTGTCCGAGAGCACCTCGATCACGTCCGTCAGGCGGCAGCGGGCGCCGTTGAGGCGGTAGGAGCCCTCGCCGGCGCGGTCCAGGCGGCGCACGATCGAGATCTCGCTCAGCGGCAGATCCACGGTGCCGTCGGCGTTGTCCAGCACGATCTCCACCTCCGCCGCGCTGCGCGGCTGCACGCCCTTGCCCCCGCCGAAGATCACGTCCTGCATCGACTGGCCGCGCACCGCCAGCGGCGACTGCTCGCCCATCGCCCACAGCACCGCGTCGGTGACGTTCGACTTGCCCGAGCCGTTCGGCCCGACGACCACGCTCACCCCCGGCCCGAAGTCCAAACGGGTGCGATCGGGGAACGACTTGAAGCCGTTCAGGGTAAGCGACTTCAGGCGCATGCCACGCTCACTCGCTCGCCAGCTTGTCTACAGCCGCACGGGCGGCCTCCTGCTCTGCGTGCTTCTTGCTCCGGCCGCTGCCGCTGCCCAGCTCGCGGCCGTCGACGCGGGCGAGCACCGTGTAGGTCCGCTCGTGCGGAGGCCCGTCCTCTCCAGTGACCTCGTAGCTGACCTCCGCGCCGCGTCTGGCGAGCAGCTCCTGCAGCGCAGACTTGAAGTCCACGGGGTTCTCCAGCGCCTCCTCGATCTCCGGGGCGAACGCCTCCACGACCGCTTCCGCGGTGCGCTCGTAGCCGGCGTGCAGGTAGCACGCGCCGATCACCGCCTCGATCACCGACGCGAGCACGCGCTCGGTCCCCACCAGCGCCGTCGCGCTCTCGCGCACGCCCGCGGGCGCCGCCGCTCGCAACCGCTCTGGGATCCCCAGGCGCTCGGCGACCGCCCGGCAGGACACCCCCGAGACCGCCTGCGCGCGGATCTTCGTGAGCCTGCCCGCACCGAAGCGGTCCGCCTCCAGGCGCGGATACAGGTACGCGGTCACCGCCAACCCCAGCACGCTGTCGCCGAGGAACGCCAAGCGCGTGTAGGAGCCGCTGCGACTCTCGCTCCAGGACGCGTGCGTGAACACCTGGCGCGCGAGATCGTCGGGCAGCTCCTCCAGCAGCTCGCCGAGCAGCATCATCGCTCCTCATGCGCGATCCCGTCATGGGCCAGCACGAAGTCCACCGCTGCGCCCACCGTCAGGATCTGCGCGGCCTGCTCGTCGGACATGCGCACGCCGTAGGTGTCCTCGAGCTCCTGCACGAGCGTGTACAGGTCGAGCGAGTCGGCCTCCAGGTCCTCCTTGAAGCGGGTCGTCTCGACGATCGCCTCGGGGGCGACGTCGAGCTCGTCGGCCAGATGCGTCCGGATCAGTGTCAGCACTTGCTCGCGGGTCATTGCGCCTGCGGCAGGCTAGCGGCCGACGCGGACACGGGCGCGCGCCTGAGCGCGCCCGCCTGCTCCAGTGCGGCGTGCGTCTGCGCGACGATGTCCTCGCGGGCGCCGCGCTGCGCGCGCAGGATCGCCTGCGCGAAGCCGGCGCGCGTGAAGCGCCCGTGCGGCACGACGCCCAGGCGGCGCAGGCCGAGCAGGTAGGCGCCGCCGCTTGCCTCCGGGTCGAGCTCCGCGCGCAGGCCGCCGAGCGCGGAGCGCAGCAGCGCGCCGCCGAGCTTGCCGCGCGTCGAGGACATCGCCGCCTCGCGGATCGCGCGCAGCATCGTCTGCGAGACGCCCTCCATCAGCTTCAGCGCGATGTTGCCGGTGAAGCCGTCGGTGACGATCACATCGGCGCGTCCCGAGACGAGGTCGCCCCCCTCGAGGTTGCCGACGAACTCGAACGCCTCACAGCCTTCGCCCGCGCGCTCGCGCAGCTCCGCGTGTGCCTCGACGACGAGCGCGCTGCCGCGTGCCGCCTCCTCGCCGTTGGACAGCAGCCCGACCCGCGGCATTGCGACCCCGAGCACCGTGCGCGCGAGCGCGGCGCCCATGAACGCGAACTGCACCAGGTGCTCGCGGCGAGCCTCCGCGCTCGCGCCGACGTCGAGCAGCGTCACCGGATGGTTGGGGACCGGCACCGGGATCGCGAGCGCGGGGCGATAGATGCCCGACGCGCGCTTGATGTTGAACGTGCCCGCGGCGAGCGCCGCGCCGGTGCCGCCCGCGCACACGAGCGCCTGCGCGCGGCCGTCCGCCACCGCGCGCGCGGCCTGCACGATCGACGCCTCGGGCGTCGTGCGCGCGGCCAGCGCGGGGTCCTCGGCCTTGGCGATCGAGACGGGCGCGTCGACGATCTCCACGCCGGCCGGCGGCTGACCAAGCTCGGACGCGGGACCGAACAGCAGCACGCGCGCGCCCTCGCCGGCGGCGAGCGCCGCGCCCGCGGCCACCTCCGCGGGCCCGAGGTCCGCGCCGTTGCAGTCGACCGCGACGATCGGCGACTCGCGCTCTCTCGAGGGTGAGGCCGGCCGCGAGGACGAAGCCCCTGGCGTCACTGCCCGCTAGTCGTGGTCGTGATCGTGATCGTGATCGTGCGCCCCTGGCGTCACGACCTCACGGCCCGCGTAGGTGCCGCATACGGGGCAGACCCGGTGCGGCCGGCGCGGGCTGTGGCACTGCGGGCACGCGTTCAGCGCGGGCGTGCCGATCTTGTGGTTCGCGCGCCGCTTGGCGGTGCGGCTGTGCGATTGCTTTTTCTTGGGGACGGCCATCGGCGTGAGAAGGGTAGCAAGCCCACCCCGGCCGGCTATTCCAGCTTCAGCTCGCGCAGCTTCGCCCAGCGCGGGTCGGGCGCCTGCTCGTGATGGTGCTCGGGGCCGGCCTCGTTGAGGTCGACCGCGCATACGGGGCACAGCCCCGCGCAATCCTCGCGGCAGAGGACCTTCGCGGGCAGCGCCAGCGCGAACGCGTCCCTGGCCCAGGCCGCGAGGTCGAGCGTCTCCTCGTGCACGTACGGGCTGTCGAGCTCATCGCCGCCCCCCGGGCGGTCGACCTCCCGCGCCTCGACCTCGACGCTCGGGCCCGCCGGCTGCAGGCAGCGCATGCACGGACCGACAGCCTGCGCCGCGAAGCGCAGCAGCAGCGCGTAGCCGCCGCCGCTCATGCGCGAGACGCTCAGCTGCACCGGCACCGGCTGGGGCTGCGCGGAGTAGCGCTCGCTGCCGAGCATCAGCGGCTCGATCGGCACCGCCAGCTCCAGTCGCCGGCCCTCGCCCGGGCTCAGCCGCAGGCTCGCCAGGTCGAGGTCGTAAAGGCCCAGCGTCTGTCGTTCGGCGGCCATGATCACTCAGGCTAGCGAGGCAAACGCGGCACGCTAAGTGTGTGTTCGCAGCTCCCGCTTGAGGATCTTGCCGGTCGCGTTGCGCGGCAGCTCATCCACGAACACGACGTCGCGTGGGACCTTGTAGCGGGCCAGGTTTTCCTTGACATACGCGCGCACCGCGTCCTCGGTCAGCGTGGCGCCGGCGCGCGGCACCACGAACGCCTTCAGCCGCTGACCGAACTCGTCGTCCTGCACGCCGACGACCGCCACCTCTTCGATCTCCTCGTGATCGGCCAGCAGGTCCTCGACCTCCCGTGGGAATACGTTCTCGCCGCCGCTGACGATCATTTCGTCGTCGCGCCCCTCCACCGACAGGCGCCCGTCGGCGTCCAGGCGCCCGACGTCGCCGGTGCGCATCATCCCGCCGACGATTTCCTTGCCGCCACCGTCGGTGTAGCCCTCGAACTGGAACTCGTTGGCGACGAAGATCCGTCCCACCTCGCCGCGCGGCACCTCGCGGCCGTGCTCGTCGAGCAGCTTCACCATCGTCCCCAGCGGCGGGCGCCCGGCGGTTCCCGGCGCGGCGCGCAGATCCTCGGGCGTCGCGATCGTCGCCCACGCGACCTCCGTCGAGCCATAGAGGTTGTAGAGCACGTCTCCGAAGGTGTCCATCACCCGCGTCGCGAGCTCTCCCGGCAGCGCCGAGCCGCTGACGGCGATCACCTTCAGGCAGCTCACGTCGTAGCTCGAGATCGTCTCCCGGGGCAGCTCGAGGATCCGCTGCAGCATCACCGGCACGACCACCAGCGCGGTTGCCCGGTGCTGCGCGATCGCCTTCAGGGTCTCCTCCGGGTCGAACTTGCGGCGCAGCACGAGCGTCGAGAGCAGCGGCAGGCTCAGTAGGAAGTGCGCGTAGCCCCACGAGTGGAACATCGGCGCGGCGATCATCGTCGTCTCGCGCGCCTTCAGCGGGATCTTCGAGAACAACGCCGCGGCGGGCTCGACGGAGTCGCTCTGCGGGCGCGCGGCGCCCTTCGGCGTGCCGGTGGTCCCCGACGTGAGGATCACCACGCGCCCTTTCTGCGCCGGTGGCGTCAGCTCGGAGGCATCGCCGCGCGCGATCAGCTGCTCGAGCGTCGGCTCGACCTCGCCGCCCGGCGGCTGCGCCGAGGGTCCCGCCGGCTCGTGCCACGCCACGAAGCGCAGCCTGCCCGCCGCGCCGGCGCTCACCATCGCCGCGAACTCCTCGTCGTAGACGACCGCCACCGGGTCCTCGCGCGCGAGCACGTCGGTGATCTGCGGACCGGCGAACGCGGTGTTCAGATACAGCGCGCCGGCGCCGAGCTTCGAGCACGCGACCGTCGCCTCGATGAAGCCGCGGTGGTTGCGGCACATGATCGCCACGTCCTCGCCTTCGGCGATCCCCGCCTTGCGCAGCTCGTGCGCGAGCGCGTTGGTGCGCAGGTGCAGCTGCGCGAAGCTCAGCACGCCGCGCTCGTCGACGAGCGCCGCACGATCGGGATGGCGCGCCGCCGCGCCGGAGTAGGCGCCCGCCGGCGTCGCGCCCCAGCGGCGCAGCGCCACCAGCGACTGCACCACCCTGTCCGGGCGCAGCGGCTCGAACATGCCGGTGTCGATCAGCGATTTGGCGATCAGCAGCTTGTGCCGGGCCGTGCGCGTGGCCGTCTGCGCGTTCACGGATCGACCCTACCCAAAACAGATGCTCGCCGTGCGGGCCTGGCCGGCCCGCAGCTAGCTGACTTCTGCCGGCTCGTCCTTGCCTTGCAGGCGCTCGCGTCCACGCTGGACTGCGGCGATGAACTTCGACAGGTTGACCTCGAGCGTGTTCAGGATCTCATCCGCGTAGTCCTCGGCGCCCAGCCTGATCTCGCGCTCGCGGGCGCGGGCATCCTCGACGATGTCCTCCGCCGCGCGCTCGGCCTGCTTGGTGACCTCCTCCTCGCCCACCAGCCGGTCCTGGCGCTCGCGCGCGTCCTTGATGATCCGCTCGGCCTCCTTCTTGGCCTCCGCGAGCATCTCCTGGCGCTCCTTGACGATCCAGCGCGCCTGCTTGATCTCCTCGGGGATCGTCGCGCGCATCTGGTCGAGGATGTCGTAGATCTCCTCCTTGTCGACCCGCACGGAGTCGCTCAGCGGGATCGTCTTGGCGTTGTGCACCAAGTCGTCGAGCTTGTCTATGAGTACGAGGACATCCATTTTCTTGTCTTGATTACCCCCCGCGGGGCCTCCAGCCCCACGTTCAGATCAGGATTTCGTCAGCGTCTGAGCTCTTCCTGCAAGCGCCTGGCCACCTCGTCGGGGACGAGATCGTCGATCTTGCCTCCAAACGTGGCGAGCTCCTTGACGCCGCTCGATGACAGGAAACTGTACTGCGGGGAGGCCATCAGGTACACGGACTCGATCCCCGGGTCCTGGCGGCGGTTGAGCTGGTTCATCTCGAGCTCGTACTCGAAGTCCGAGATCGCGCGCAGGCCCTTGACGATCGCCTTCGCTCCGATGCTGCGCGCGAAGTCGACGACGAGCGTCGAGAACGGCTCGACGCGCACGCCGTCCACGTCCGCGAGCGCGCGCTCGACGAAGCCGACGCGCTCATCGATGTCGAACAGCGCGCCGCTCTTGCGCACGGAGCGGTTGACGACGGCGACGACGACTTCGTCCCACAGGGCGGCGGCGCGGCGAATGACGTCCAGATGGCCGTTGGTGATCGGGTCATAGGAGCCCGGGCACACGACTATCGATTTGCGCGGTGTGGTCATTGATGGCGGTGGATTGTGATCGATGTGTCGCCGTAGCGCCTGTGCCGCTCGAGCTCCAGGTCGAGCCCTATCGGAGCTCGCCGGTCGCTCTCGACGACGACGCGCGCGCCCCGGCTCAGCAGCGCCGGCACGATCGCCGACAGCTCTGCACCCCACCGCTCGGCGATCGGTGGCCCCGACGCCGTTGGTGCTGGTCGCGCCCGCCCGTAGGGGGGATCGATGAAGATCAGATCGTATGTCTCTTGGCGCGCGCTTGCGGTGCGCAGGGCCGCCAGCACGTCGGCGCGACGCACCTCGATCGTCTCCGGCACGATCGCGAGCGCCTGCAGGTTGGCGTTCAGGGCGCGCAGCGCGCCCGCGTCGCGCTCCACGAACACCGCGCTGTGCGCGCCCCTGGAGAGCGCCTCGATGCCGAGCGCGCCGGTGCCCGCGAACAGGTCGAGCACGTGCGCGCCCTCGACGCTGCCCAGCATCGCGAACACCGCCTCCCTGACGCGGTCGGACGTCGGCCGTGTCACCCTCCCCGGCGGCGCCTGCAAGCGCCTGCCGCCGAGGCGTCCAGCGATCACGCGCATGGCGAGACCGTAGCGCCGTCAGGCGGGGATCGGCGCGATCGCCTCGCCGTCGCCGATCTCGCGCGCGAGCGCGATGCCCAGCAGCGCGTGCTCGGGCGCTTGCAGCTCGGGGTCGACGTCGAGGATCGCGTGCGCGCGGGCCCGTGCGCGCTCCAGCAGCTCGGCGTCGTCGGGCAGGCGCGCGACGCGGAACTGCCCGAGGCCCGACTGGCGGGTGCCGATCAGCTCCCCCTCCTTGCGCATCGCCAGGTCGATCTCGGCGAGGCGGAAGCCGTCGCTGTAGCGCACGAGCGCGGCGAGCCGGCCGGCGCCAGCCGGCCCGACGAGCAGGCAGCGCGAACGGTGCTCGCCGCGCCCGATCCGCCCGCGCAGCTGGTGCAGCTGGGAGATGCCGAAGCGCTCGGCGTTCTCGATCAGCATGACGGTCGCGTTGGGCACGTCGATGCCGACCTCGATGACGGTCGTGGCGACGAGCACGTCGGCGCCGCCGGACGCGAACGCGGCCATCGCCTCCTGCTTCTCGCGCGGGCGCATGCCGCCGTGCAGGAGCGCCAGCCGGTGGCCGGCGAGCTCGCCCTTCTGCAGGCGCAGCAGCTCCGCGCTCGCGGCGCGCAGCCCGAGCTCGCCCGCGCCCGCGCCCTCCTCGGCCTCGTCGATGAGCGGGCAGACGACGTAGGCCTGGCGGCCGGCGGCGAGCTCCGCGCGCAGCTCGTCGTAGGCCCGCGCGCGCTCGCCATCGCCGGAGACGAGGCGCGTCTCGATCGGCTGGCGCCCGCGCGGCAGCTCGCGCAGCGTGCTCGTGTCGAGGTCGCCGTAGCGCGCGAGCGCGAGCGTGCGCGGGATCGGCGTGGCGGTCATGTGCAGCGTGTGCGGCGCCAGCGAAGCGCCCCCGCCCGGGCCGGCGCCGGCGCTTTGGTCGCGCTCGCCGAGCGCCGCGCGCTGGCGCACTCCGAAACGGTGCTGCTCGTCGATGACCGCGACGGCGAGCGCGTCGAAGCGAACGTCCGGCTCGATCAGCGCGTGCGTGCCGACGATCAGCGACAGCTCACCGCTCGCGAGCTTGGCGAGCGTGTCGCGCCGCCGGCGCGCGGGCGTGGACCCGGTGAGCAGCGCGGTGCTGATGAGGACCCCGCCCACCTCGGCCCCCAGCAGCGTCTGGATCGTCGCGAAGTGCTGCTCGGCGAGCGTCTCGGTGGGCGCCATCAGCGCCGCCTGGCGCCCGTGCCCGACGGCCTGCAGCATCGCGTACAGCGCGACGACCGTCTTGCCGCTGCCGACCTCCCCCATCAAAAGGCGCTGCATCGGCGCGGGGCGTTCGAGGTCGCCGGCGATCTCCTCGATCGCCCCGCGCTGGTCGCCGGTGAGCGCGAACGGCAGCCCGTGCTCGAGCCAGCGCCCGCCGAGCGCGCCGCGATCGCCCATCGCCGCGGCGCCCGTGCGCGCGCGGCGCGCGGCGCGGCGGCGCAGGAACACCAGCTGCGTCAGCAGCAGCTCCTCGAACGCCAGCCGCCGCCGGCCCGTCTCGAGGTCCTCGGGCAGGCGCGGGAAGTGCATCGCCGCCAGCGCGCTCGCGCGGTCGGGCAGCCGCTCGCCGACGCGGCTGGCGGCCGGGAGCACCTCGAGCACATCGCCGAGCCGATCCCTGGCGCCCTGCACGAGCGTGAGGATCTGCGTCGAGGTGACGCCCTCGCTCGCCGGGTAGTGCGCGACCGCGTCGCTCTCGCCCGCACCCGCGCCCGCCACCTCCTCGCCGGGCGCGTGGTGGGCGACGCTGAAGCCCCCGCGCGCGTCGGCCTTGCCGTGCAGCAGCAGGCGCGTGCCCGGCGGATAGCGCTCGACCAGCCACGGCTGGTTGAAGAACGTCGCGCGCATCGCGCCGCTGGCGTCGAACACCCTCGCCTCGACAAGCGGGCGCATGCCCCGCCGGCGCACCGGCCGGGCGGCGATCGCGCGCACCTCCACCGCCACGGTCGCCGCCTCGCCGGCGCGCAGCGCGGCGACCGTGCGCGCCTCGCGGCTGTCGGTGGGCAGGTGCTCGAGCAGGTCGCCGACGGTGTCCAGACCCAGCGTGCTCATGCCCGCGGCGAGCTTCTTGGCGGGCAGCTCCAATGGCGTGCGCAGCCGCGAGGGACGCGGCCAGCGCACCGGCGCGCCGATCAGCTCGTCGATGCTGAGAGAGCGCGTGGAGGCAAACGCGCGCGCCGGCGAGCGGATACGTTGGCGGCCCACGATGGCGGCGGCTTCCGGCGTATCGGACTTGGTCGCCGGCATACGCCCCGCATGATGGTCGTCGCGGCGGTCGTCCAAGCGCTCAGGGCCTGGCCCTTACTCGGGCTGCGGCCCCCCGATCTGGCTTTCGACGACCATCTGCGCGAAGCGCAGCATCCCCAGGGCGACCCACGGGAACTGTCCCGCCCGCAGGCGCAGTTCGACGTCGCCATCGGGTTTGATGACCTCGACGATCGTGATCACGCGCCCGATTTTGTAGGCGTCGCCGAACTCGGTTTCGATCGCGTCCATCTGCTCGGCGACTTCCTGCATGAGCCGCGCGCGCGGGTTGCCCTCTGCGCCGGGCTCTTCCTGGTCACCTGCATCGGCCATTGGCTGAGCGCCCCTTCCGTATAGCGATGGTCATACGCCCGAGCGAAACGAGGACAGCAGCCGGGCGGCGGCAAGCCGCAAAGTCATCTTCTCAGGAGGTCCGTGCCGCATGCGGCACGGCCAGGGGCCGCACATGTGCGGCCCCTCCGGCCGGCGCATGCGCCGGCCGGCACAGATCGATGATGGCGCCCGGAGCTACTCGGCGGCGAGCAGCCACCAGTAGGCGGGCTGGCCGCCGTGGCGCAGCTCGAGCTCGACGCCGCCGTTGACCATGCCCTCGACCTCCTCCAGGCGCAGCGGCGCGCCCTCGCCGTCGAGCACGCTGATCAGCTCGGGCGGGCCCTCGCCGTTGACGGGCGCGGCGAGCTTGTGCAGGACCGCCTGCAGCGTCTCGCGCGGCTCGCCCCATGCGAGCACCTCGTCCTCGACGAAGCCGACGGCGTCGCCGCGGCGAAAGCGCCCCTGGGCGTCGTCGCGGGCGGCCGGGGCGACGGCGCCGGTGCGCACGCGCTCGAGCGCCTGCGTCAGCGCCTGGGCGTTCTCCTCGACCGAGCGGTCGGGGGCGAGCGCGACAGCCGCCGCGAGGCCCGCCTGCTGGCTGGTCGTGCGCGCCACGTGCACTTCCTTGTCCGACAGCCTGGCGGCGTGTTCGGCGGCCATGATCACGTTCGCGCTGTTGGTCAGCAGCACGACCTCCTCGGTCGGCACCTCGTGGATGCCGGCCAGCAGGTCGTACGTCGACGGGTTGAGCGTCGGGCCGCCGTCGATCGTGTGCACGCCGAGCTCCTCGAACAGCGCGCGCAGCCCCTCGCCGCTGACGACCGCCACCGCCGCGCAGCGCACCTCGCCGCCGTGAGCCCGTGCGATCGCGCCGGCGAGCTCGGCCGCGGGCGTGTCGCTCGCGCCGAGGCGCCCGTCGCGCTCGGCCACCTGGGCGCGCATGTCGGCTACGTCGAGGTGGGAGACCTCGCCGGCGTCCGCGAACACCGCCGTCGCGAGCTCCGGCTGGTCGGTGTGCAGGTGCACCTTCAGCGTGCTCGGGTCGCCGACCACTAGCACCGAGTCGCCGAGCCCTTCCAGCGCCGCGATGAAGCTGTTCGCGTGCAGATCGCGGCCGGTGACGGCGAAGTTCGTGCAGAAGCGATACGTCAGCGAGCTGTGCTCCGGGTGGGTGATGCGCGCCGGCGCGTGGTGATCGAGCGGCGGCGCCTCTTCGCCCCGCAGCGCCGCCACGACGCCCGCGAACATGATCGTCAGGCCGTAGCCGCCGGCGTCCACGACGCCCGCCTCGCGCAGCGCCGCCAGCAGCTCCGGGCCACGCTTGACCGAGTCCTCACCCGCCCGGACGGCGCGCTCGAGCGCCGCCGCGATCGCCCTGTCCTGCTCGCGCGCCTCCGTCGCCGGCCCGAAGCGCGGGGGCTCCGGCCCGTGCGCGAGGTCGGCGACGATCTGGTGGGCCATCTCGCGCGCGACCGTCAGGATCGTGCCCTCCGCGGGGTCGCGCACGGAGGAGTACGCGCGGTCGGCGGCGTTCGCCAGCGCCGCTCCGATCAGCGGCGCGTCGATCAGCTGGCCGGGCCTCGAGACGAGCTCCTCCGCGGCGCCGCGGATCAGCTGCGAGAGGATCACTCCCGAGTTGCCGCGCGCGCCCAGCAGCGCCGCGCGCGCGACCGACTGCACGATCTCCTCGCGTCCGATCTCGTCGATCGTGCGGTTCTCATCGGCGCCCTGCAGGCGGTCGAGCTCGGACAGCACCGCGCGCAGCGTCAGCGCCATGTTGTCGCCCGTGTCCCCGTCCGCCACCGGGAACACGTTCAGGTCGTTGACCTCCTGGCGGCGCGATTCCAAATGCGCCAACGCGCCCGCCACCGCAGCGCGGAAGCGGACCAGATTGGTATCCGTCACAGCGACAGTCCTATCACCTTCGCCCGGCTGTGCGCCGGGCCACGTGGCCGGACGGACGCTCAGAGGGCCTTGGTGACCTTGCCGGCTTTTAGACATCGCGTGCAGACATACACGCGCTTGGGCGCCTTGCCGACCAGGATCTTGACCTTCTGCAGGTTCGGATCGAAGCGGCGCTTGGTGGCGACCATCGAGTGGCTGCGGCTCTGGCCGAACGCCGGCCCCTTACCGCAGCTGTGACAGACCTTTGCCATGACCGGCAGTCTAGCCGCTCGCCAGCCGCGTCCGCAGCGCCGCCATCGCGATCACGGCCTCGGCGGCGTGGCGACCCTGGTCGCGCTTGTCCCCGCCGGCGCGCGCCAGCGCCTGCTCCATCGTCGCGCACGTGAGCACGCCGAACGCGCACGGCACGCCCGTGTCGAGCTGCACGCGCATCACCCCGCGGGCGACCTCCGCGCAGACGTAGTCGTAATGGTCGGTCTCGCCGCGGATCACCGCCCCCAGGCACGCGACGCCCGCGAAGCGCCCGCTCGCGGCGGCGTAGCTCGCGGCCAGCGGCAGCTCGAACGCGCCCGGCACGTCGAACACCTCGACGTCGTGATCGCCGTCGCGCGCGAACGCCGCCGTCGCACCCGCCACCAGGCGCTCCGCGAGGTCCTCGTAGAAGCGCGCGGCGGCGATCGCGAACGTCACCGCTCGAGCCGCCCCTCGCCCTCGCCGCCGTCCTCGCCGGCGCGCTCGCGCTCGCGCTCGCCGCGCAGCAGCTCCTCGTCGAGGTTCAGTCCCTGGTGGTGCAGCGTGTGCCCCATGCGCTCGGCCTTCGTGCGCAGGTACGCCTCGTTGTGCTCGTTGGGCGCGTGCTCGATCGGGATCTGCGCGGCGACCGACAGCCCGTAGCCCTCCAGGCCCCTGATCTTCTTGGGGTTGTTCGTGAGGATCCGGATCGAGGACAGCCCGAGGTCGACGAGGATCTGCGCGCCGATCCCGTAGTCGCGCAGGTCCGCCGGCAGCCCCAGACGCTCGTTGGCTTCGACCGTGTCGAGGCCGTCCTCCTGCAGCCGGTACGCGCGCAGCTTGTTCAGCAGGCCGATGCCGCGACCCTCCTGGGAGAGGTACAGCAGCACGCCGCGGCCCTCGCGCTCGATCATCGACAGGGCCGATTCCAGCTGCTCGCCGCAGTCGCAGCGCAGCGAGTGGAACACGTCGCCGGTGAGGCACTCCGAGTGCACGCGCACGAGCACGTCCGGCGCGCCGCTGACGTCGCCCTTGACGAGCGCGACGTGGTGCTTGTCGTCGACCAGCGAGCGGTAGCCGACCGCTTCGAAGTCGCCGAACGTCGTCGGCAGCCGCGTCGCGACGACCCGTTCGACGAGCTTGTCATGGCGGCGGCGGTAGGCGATCAGGTCGGCGACCGTGATCATGCTCAGCTCGTGGCGCGCGCAGTACTCGACGAGTTCGGGCACACGCGCCATCGTGCCGTCGTCGTTCATCACCTCGCAGATCACGCCTGCGGGGTTCAGGCCCGCCAGGCGTGCGAGGTCGACCGCCGCCTCGGTCTGCCCCGCACGCTCGAGCACGCCGCCGCCGCGGCTCTTCAGCGGGAACACGTGGCCCGGCTGGACGAGGTCCCTCGGCCGGCTCTCGGGGTCGATCGCCACCTGGATCGTGTGCGCGCGATCGTGCGCGGAGATGCCCGTGGTGACGCCCTCCCGCGCCTCCACGGAGACCGTGAACGGCGTTTCGAACGCCGACTCGTTCTTGGCGGCCATCAGATCGAGGCCGAGCTCGTCGCAGCGCTCGGCCGTCAGCGACAGGCAGATCAGCCCGCGCCCCTCCTTTGCCATGAAGTTGATCGCCTCCGGCGTCGCGAACTGCGCCGCCATCGTCAGATCGCCCTCGTTCTCGCGATCCTCGTCGTCGCACACGACGACCATCTTGCCCTGGCGGATGTCCTCGATCGCCCGCTCGACGGTCGCGAACGGGGTGGCTGTCTGCAACGGGGTCATACGCGTGCCTCCTGATAGGACTGCATCAGCCGCTCGACATGCTTGGCGAGGACGTCCACCTCGATGTTGACGATCGCGCCCTCGCCGATCTGGCCGAGATTGGTCCGCTGCAGCGTCTCGGGGATCAGCGACACCGAGAAGCCGCGCTCGTCGAGCGCGCTGACGGTGAGGCTGACACCGTCGACCGCGACGGAGCCCTTCTCCACCAAGTAACGCGCCAAGGGCGCCTCAACTTCGAAAGTCAGCACCCGCGAAAAGCCCTCTTCGCGCACCGCGGCGACGGTGGCGACCCCGTCGACGTGTCCCTGGACGATGTGCCCGCCGAGGCGGTCCTCCGCGCGCAGCGCCAGCTCCAGGTTCACCGGCGAGCCGGCGCGCAGTCCTCCCAGCGACGAGCGCCTCAGGGTCTCGGCCATCGCCTGCGCGCGGAAGCCGGCGCCGTCGACGTCGGTGGCGGTCAGGCAGACGCCGTTGACGGCGATCGAATCGCCCTCGCGCAGGTCGGCCGCGAGCCCGCTGGAGATCTCGAGCGTCGCGCCGTCGGCGTCCTGCTCGAGCGCCACCACGCTGCCGAGGTCGGCGATCAGCCCCGTGAACATCTCACCACTCGCGCAGGCGCGCCGAGATGAGCAGGTCCCCGCCGACGGGCTGGCAGTCGAAGGACAGCGCGCGCAGCGCCTCGGAGATGCGCTCGACGCCTTCCCCCTCCAGCGGGTCGCGGGCGGCGCTGCCGCCAAGCAGCAGCGGCGCGAGGAACAGGCGCAGTTCGTCGATCTCGCCGGCGTCGAGGAACGCGCCCGCGAGGTGCGGGCCGCCCTCGAGCAGCACCGAGGCGACGCCGAGCGCGCCCAGCTGGTCGAGCGCCGAGCGCACGCGCGCGGGCTCGTTTTCGCCGGTCGCCACCAGCACCTGCACACCGGCGGCTTCGAGCGCGTCGGTGTCGGCGCGCGCGGCGGCGCGCGAGACGACCATCGTCAACGGGATCTCGGCGGCGGCGGCCACCAGCTGCGAGCTGGGGGGCAGCCGCGCGAGCGAGTCGAACACCACCCGCCGGGGCTGCGCGTCCGGCTCGGCGGGCAGGCCGTCGGGACGGGCGGTCAGCTGCGGGTCATCGGCGAGCGCCGTGCCGATGCCGACGACGACCGCGTCCACCGACGCGCGCCAGCGGTGGGCCAGCTGGCGGCTGTCCTCGCCGCTGATCCACTGCGAGTCGCCGGTGCGCGTGGCGACCTTGCCGTCGAGCGTCATCGCCGACTTGAACAGCACCCACGGGCGCCCCACGCGGGCGTGCTTGCGGAAGGCCTGATTGAGCAGCCGCGCGCTCGCGGCCAGCTCGCCGTCGGCGATCACGACCTCGACGCCCTCGTCGCGCAGGATCCCCAGCCCGCGCCCGGCAGCCTTCTCGGTGGGGTCATCGGAGGCAACCACGACGCGCCCGATGCCCGCCTGCAGGATCGCGTCGGTGCACGGCGGCGTCTTGCCCTCGTGACAGCACGGCTCCAGCGACACGTACAGCGTGGCGTCGCTCAGGTCGGCCAGGCCGCACGCCTCGATCGCGTTGACCTCCGCGTGTGCGGCGCCGTATTCCCGGTGCCAGCCCTCCCCCAGGATCTCGCCGTCGCGCGCGACGACCGCGCCGACGACGGGGTTCGGCTTGACCACGCCGACGCCGTTGCGCGCCAGCTCGATCGCGCGTGCGAGGTGCAGCTTGTCGGTGTCGGTGCAGCTTGGCATGTGAACACCAGGATAACCCCGGTTGCCTGCGGTCCCCGTGCCGAGTTCGGCGCTATCCGGCGCAATTCGACTGATCCGGCGTCCGCGATGTCGTGCGGTGCGGCCCTGGTCCGGTGCCCGCGCGTCATGAGCTGCGGCAGCGTCCCCCGTGCAGGCGGTAGATCGTCATCAGCGGGCCGGGCCGCTCGTACGCGAGCGGGTAGTAGTCGAAGCTCCAGTCGAAGTTGAACGCGACCGGCCCCTCCCCGCGCGCGTACGGCGAGGCGCGGTAGACGACTTCGCCCTGGCGTTCGAGCGCCCGGTAGTAGGCGATCGCGTGCGGGACCGCGTGCGGATCGGCGTACGCGCGCCCGGACTCGGTCGAGCCCGTGATCACCCAGCAGAAGCCCTGCTGCTCGTAGAAGTCGATCAGCGCGGGGTACAGCGTCGTCTCGTAGTTCTCGAGCCCGATTGGACGCATGTACTTGGGCGCGATCGTGCCGCTGGCGGTGATGCGCGGATTCAGGGCCGGATAGGGGTGCCAGCGATAGGGGTTCTTGCTCGTCGCGGTCCCAGGCTCGAGTTCCTTGGCCCATTCCTCCGGCTCGACGGGCTCGGCGACGATCTTGGCACCAGCGGGGATGTGCGTGAGCATCCAGCCGCGCGTCAGGTTGCGGGTGTCCGCGCGTGAGAGCGCGAGCCCGGCGTGGACGCTGTAGAGGAGCCCCTGTGCGAGCACAGCCGCCACGAGCAGCGCGGCGAGGATGCCCCGCAGCGCGGGCGTTCTGACTCGTGCCGTCCCGCTCCCCCGCGCCAGCCCGCGCTCCAGAAGCCGACCGGCCCAGCGGGCGAGCCGCGCGACGAAGAACGCGCCCAGCAGGCAGGCGATCGGGAAGATCGGCATCAGCCAGCGGCCGAAGTAGCGGCCCTGCAGGCCCATGAACGCGAGGAACAGCAGCGCGGCGGGGACGAGCATCCAGCCGAGGCGGCGCTCGTGGCGCCAGATCGCGAGCGCGCCGCCGAGGGCGGCGAGCGCCGGCACCCAGCCGAGCCCCCAGGTGAACGACCACAGGTAGTAGACGAGGCCGCCCTGTTTGGGCGCGCCGAGCTTGCCCTGGGATTCGGCCGACAGCGTCGACTGGTGCACGAGTTCGCGGTGGAAGCTGTGGTAGTCGAGGATCGCGTACGGATTGGCGATCAGGAACGCGAGCAGCGCGCAGGCGCCGGCGAGCAGGATGCCGACGAGCGCGCGCGCGCCGGGCCTCGGTCCGCGGTTTGCGTTCGCCACCTCGCCGCCGCCCGACTCGACCCCGCGGCGAGCCCTGACGTCGAGGTAGCGGGCGGCGATCGCGACGGCCAGCGGCACGATCACGATGCCGGCTGTGTACTTGGTCGCGCACGCGAGCCCCAGCCCGATGCCGGCGCTCAGGTAGTCGCGCCGCCGCCCTTTCCTGAGCACGCCGGCGCTGCCGAGCAGCGACAGCGTCGCGGGCGCGAGCGTGGGCGCGTCGTTGAGCGCGAGATGCGCGTAGAAGACGGGCAGGAAGGCGACCGCCTCGATCGCCGCGGCGAGCAGGCCGACGGCGCGGTTGAAGAGTCGCGCGCCGGTCGCGTAGAGCAGCCACAGCGCGGCGGTGCCCAGCAGCGCGGCGAGGACACGGGCGAGCGTGTAGACCGCTTCCGGGCGGACCGCAAAGGCATGCACCGCGCCGGCGGCGCCGCCGTACCAGACCGCGAACAGGAAGTGCAGGACATACGTGTATGCGGGCGGGTTGGCGAAGTATTCGGGGTTGAGCGTGCCCTTCTGGAACATCTCGATCGCGTGCGCCACGAAGTGGTCGGCCTCGTCGGCGTTGTATGCGAACGGCAGCCCCTGCCTGACGCCCCACAGACGCAGCGCGAGGCCGCCGGCGAGCACCACCGCGAGCCCCGTCCACACCCACCGCCGCGCTCGATCGGGGCGCCTCTTCGCGCCATCGTGCGCAGTTGACGTGGGCGGCGCCGCGGCGGTGTGCGGCGGCTCAGCAGTTGGCATACACCGCGTAGAACTGGCTGGTGTAGATGCGTCTGAAGCCTTTCAGGGGCGCTTCGTCGGGAACCTGGTCGAGCGGATCGTCGCCGGGGTCGACGATCGCGTCGACGAACACCGCGGTGCCGAGCGGATAGACGGCGACGCTGCCCGCGCGGATGCGATCCTCGAGCGCGTGATCGCCCTGCTGGACGTCGGCGCGCACCTGGCTGCGGGCGACGATGTCCTGCTGCCCGACGCTGTCGAGGATCCAGCGCGCGTCGGGAATCAGCTTGTTGTCGGGCAGCGACAACAGCGGGCAGCGCTTCAGCTGCGCCTTGACCGGCGGGCTCTCGAGGGCGGTGGCGAGCGCCTTGTGGAAGTCCTCGTGCTCGGCGAGCGTCAGGCGCAGGCTGGAGAGGCTGATCGATCCGGCCGCGGCGGCGCCACCGTAGGCGACGAGCGCGACGGCGCCGAGGATCCACGCCTGGCGCAGCCGCGAGCCCGGCTCGAGCATCGCCCAGCCACCGACGGTGACCGCGCAGAAGGGCAAAAGCGCGGTGGCGGCGCCCAGCAGGTAGCGGTCGACGACCGACGCGCCGACGGCGCCCTCGGCGACGTACACGCCGATCAGCAGCACGAACGTCGCCAGCGGCACGAGCGCGCGTCGCGGGGCGAGCCACACCGCCAGCGGCACGCCGACGAAGCCGCCGATCAGGACCGCCAGCTTGTCGATCCTGATGCCATAGGTCCACAGCGAGCCGAGCACGCTGAGGAATCCCTGGGTGCGTTCGAGTTCCGCGGCCAGGCCGGCCGTCGCCGAGAGCGAGTGCAGCGGATTGCCTGTGACGATCGCGTCGAGCGTCGCCCACACGACCGGTGCGATCGCCGCGAGCGCTAGATAGCGCAGGCTCCTGGAGAGCGCCCGCGAGCGCGCCGCCCCGCGAGCGCGCTCGGCCTTCGTGGGCCACGAGCACCACAGCCAGTAGGCGCCGCTGAGCACCCACGCGTCGGGGCGCAGCAGGCCGGCGGCGGCGAGCGTCAGCAAGACCGCCGCGCCGCGGCGCGGGCGTTCGACCTCGAGCACGACCGCCCACACGATCAGCGCGATGTAGGTGATGTCGAGGTAGCCCTGGGCGGCGAGGTTCTCGATGAAGAAGCGGCTCAGCAACAGCAGCGCGGCGACGAGCCCGACGACGGGGCCGAAGCACAGGCGCCCCAGCCTGTACATGCCTGCGACGGCGGCCACGAACGAGGCGATCGAGCCGAGCACCATCAAGCGCGCGCCGCCCTGGCCGAAGATCGAGCAGAGCACCCCGAAGGCGATCGCGAGCGGGTGCTCGGTCGGCGCGCGGTAGACGCTGAAGTCGGGCAGGTGCAGGTGCAGCAGGTCGCGGCCCCACAGCAGCGCGTAGAAGGAGTCGTACGTTGGGAAGGTCGGGAAGGCGAGGTAGCCGATCAGCGCGCCCACGCACATCGCCGCGAAGCCGATCCGCGCCCACGTGCCAGCGGGCACGCCACGCAGCCGCTCGAGCGGGGCCGTGCCCGGCCGCTGCCGGGTGAGCATCGCGGTTACCACGCTCTGGGATACTGCCTGAAGCCGACTCCAGGCAAACCGACGGCCATGAAGCTCATCATCCAGATCCCCTGCTTCAACGAGGCGGAGCAGCTCCCGCAGACGCTCGCGGACCTGCCCCGCGAGCTCGACGGCTTCGACGTCGTGGAGTGGCTGGTGATCGACGACGGCTCGACCGACGCGACCGTCGCGGTGGCGCGCGCGCACGGCGTCGACCATCTCGTGCGCCTGACGAACAACAAGGGCCTGGCCGCGGGCTTCCAGGCGGGCATCGACACGGCGTTGAAGCTCGGCGCGGACGTGATCGTCAACACCGACGCCGACAACCAGTACTACGGCCCGGACGTGGCGCGGCTCGTGCGCCCGATCCTCGAAGGGCGCGCGGACATGGTCGTCGGCGACCGCGAGGTGAGCGGCATCGAGCACTTCTCGCCGCTGAAGAAGACGCTGCAGCGCCTCGGCTCGTGGGTCGTGCGCCAGGCCTCCTCGACGTCGGTGCCCGACACGACCTCGGGCTTTCGCGCGTACAACCGCGAGGCGGCGATCCAGATGATGGTGGTCTCGAAGTTCACGTACACGCTCGAGACGATCATCCAGGCCGGCAAGCTGCTGGTGGCGATCGACCACGTGCCGGTGCGCACCAACGCGAAGACGCGCGAGTCGCGCCTGTTCCCCTCGATGAGCGCCTACGTGCGCCGCAACGCGGTCTCGATTTTCCGCATCTACGCCCAATACGAGCCCCTGAAGGTGTTCTGGAGCCTGTCGCTGGTGATCGGGCTGGCCGCCATCGGCGTGTGGATCCGCTTCGCCGTCGCCTACGCGGAAGGCAACGGCAAGGGCCACGTGCAGTCGCTGATCCTGGGCGCAGTGCTGTTCATCGCCGCCGTCGTGCTGTGGGCGCTGGGCGTGATCGGCGATCTGCTGGCCGCGCAGCGGGTGATGACCCAGCGCACCTTCGAGCGGGTGCGCCGGATCGAGCTGCAGCTCGACATCCCGCCCTCGCACTACGAACCCGGCGATGCGGAGCAGCGCAGCGAGGCGGTGCGGCTGTGAGCGGCGTGACCGTCTCCGAGGACGGCGTCGTCACGGGCAACACCTACGACAAGTACGGCTCGGGCAATCCGGTCGTGCGGCGGCTGATGAGCGGCTTCGAGCGCGACCTCGACGAGCTGTTCGAGCTGTCCGCGCCGAGCTCGGTGCTGGACGTCGGCTGCGGCGAGGGCGTGCTCGTGCACAAGTGGGCACAGCGCCTGGGCGATCGCCGCGTGGTCGGCATCGACCTCGAGGAGGAGTCGATCCAGGCCGGCTGGGCCGAGCGCCAGGCGCCGAACCTGGAGTACCGCGTGATGGAGGCGGCGAACCTGCCGTTCGGCGCGAACGAGTTCGACCTGGCGAGCGCGATCGAGGTGCTCGAGCACGTGCCCGACCCGATCCACACGCTCGCCGAAATGGCCCGCTGCGCCGAGCGCCACCTGCTCGTGTCGGTGCCGCGCGAGCCGCTGTGGCGGATGCTGAACATGGCGCGCGGCGCCTACTGGTCGGCGCTGGGCAACACGCCGGGCCACCTCAACCACTGGTCCAGGCGGTCGTTCGTGCATCTCCTCGCGCGCCACGGCGAGGTCGTCGAGGTCCGCTCGCCGTTCCCTTGGACGATGTTGCTTGTCCGCCTCTAGGACGGGCAAGGCCGGCTCAGGCGACGCACGCGCGCAGGGCGTGAGCGGCGATCGCCCGACCCGCTCCTACGGCTCCGGCGCGCGGATCCTGTCGATCGGGATCGCCTCGACGGGCCTGCTGACGTTCGCGTACTTCTCGATCGCGAGCCACGTCCTGGGCGAAGAATCGGCGAAGCTGCTCGACGTCCTGTGGTCGGTGATGTTCGTGATCATCTCGGTGATCTACCGGCCGATCGAACAGCTGCTCTCGCGCACGATCGCCGAACGCCGCGCGCGCGGCAGCGAGGAGCATGCGCTGCGGGTGCCGATGCTGATCCAGGCGAGCTTCGCGCTGATCTTCCTGGCCGTCGCGCTGGCGCTGCACGACGATCTGGTCAACCACGTGTTCGAAGGCCAGCAGGCGCTTTACGACGTGCTGGTGGTGGGCACGCTGGCATACGCGGCGAGCTACTTCGCGCGCGGCTGGCTGGCCGGGCACCAGCGCTTCGGCCTGTTCGGCGGGCTGGTGCTGATGGAGTCGACCTCGCGCATCAGCTTCGCGATCGCGGTCGCGCTGGGCATCGCCAGCGGCCAGACGGCGGTCGCGCTGGGGATCGCCGCCGCGCCGTTCGTCTCGCTGGTGGTGGTCCCCGCGGCGTTCGCGCGCAGCCGCGGCGAGAAAGCGAGAGCGCAAGCCGCGGGCGAGACCGTCGAGGGGCCGGCGACGGCGCTCGATGAGGCGCTCGGCGGTCGTGTGGGAGCTGTGGACGGCCCGGCGATCACGGTCGATGAGGCCGACGCCGCACTGGCGGGGCCGGGGACGGAGGGCGTCCAGGAGACGGCCGCCCACGACGAGTTGTCGCTGCGCCGCGGCGGCGGCTTTGCGGTGTGGGTGTCGAGCATCATGCTCTCCGAGCAGACGCTCCTGAACGCGGCCGTGCTGACCGTCGATGCGACCTCGCACAGCGGCGTGCTCGCGGGCATCGTCTTCAACGTGCTGCTGATCGCGCGCGCGCCGCTGCAGCTCTTCCAGGCGATCCAGACCTCGCTGCTGCCGCACCTGACGGGCCTCGAGGCGACGGCGGGACACGACGCGTTCGCGCGCGCGATCCGCGTGACGATCCTCGCGATCGCGGGCTTCGCCGCGGCGGTCGCGCTGGGCCTGCTCGCGATCGGCCCGTTCGCGCTGGAACACGTGTTCTTCGGACAGGTGTTCAGCTACAACCGCTTCGGCCTGGCGCTGATCGGCGTCGGCATGGGCCTGCACCTGACCTCGGGCGCGCTCAACCAGGCCGCGCTCGCGCGCGACCGCGCTCGCGCGGCCGCCGGCTGCTGGGTGTGCGCGGCGGTCGTGTTCCTCGTGTGGATGCTGGCCTCGCCGGTCGACGAACAGCTGCTGCGCACCGAGATCGGCTACGCCGGCGCGACGGCGCTGCTCGCGCTGCTGCTCGCGCTGCTCTACCGCCGCGGCTCGGACGCGGCGGCCGGGCGGGGAGCGGCTCAGGCGGCGTCGACCGACGCGGCGATCGCGCGGTAGGACACGGCGGGGTCCGGGGCGGAGAAGATCGCCGAGCCGGCGACGAACACGTTGGCGCCCGCCTGGCGGCACGCGGGCGCGGTGTGCGACTCGATGCCGCCGTCGACCTCGACCGCGACGTGCGCGCCGACGAGCGCGCGCACGCGCGGGAGCTTGTCGAGCGAGTGCGCGATGAACGGCTGCCCGCCCCAGCCGGGGTTGACGGTCATGCACAACGCCAGATCGATGATCTCGGTCACCTCCGCGAGCGCCCCCACGGCGGTTCCCGGGTTGATCGCGAGGCCGACGCACGCGCCCGATTCGCGGATCAGGTTGGCGGTGTAGGCGATGTGGGGCGTGGCCTCGGCGTGGAATGTGATCGAGTCGGCGCCGGCCTCCACGAACTCGGCCGCGTGGCGCTCGGGGCGCTCGATCATCAGGTGCACGTCGAGCATCCCGCCGGCGTCGTGAACGGCGTCGGCGAGCGCGGCGACGACCAGCGGACCGAGCGTGATCGGCGGCACGAAGTGCCCGTCCATGACATCGCAATGGATCACCCGCGCCCCTGCCGCGAGCACCTCTCCCACCTGCTCGCGCAGCCGCCCGAAGTCCGCCGACAGGATCGAAGGCGCAACGCGCACGCCGCCCAACAGCTCACGCGCGTTACTCACGAACGCCTCCGGTCCGGCATCGCGCCCCGTATGAGCACGTAGGCCAAGCTGGGCAATCGATCGAAGGCCCACCCACCCCGCGTGGCGTGCTTGGCACGCGAGCGACCGAGGACGCCGATCCAGCGCCGGCATACGTGCTCATACGGCCTGCAACATCGAGTCGCCGCAGTTATTGCACTTGAGGATCGCGGTGGAGGACATGCGCACGATCGTGGAGTGCTCGCCGCAGTTGGGGCACACGGAGGTGAGCTCGAAGCGGTGGAGGCAGTAGACGCAGCGGTAGCGCCCGGGGAGGTTGGTCGGGCGCAGCCACGGCTCGCCGCAGTTGGGGCATTGGGGCCCAAGGTCGATCGCGGCCTTCGCCGGCGTCTGCGGCTCCTCGGCCATCGCTCAGCGCTTTCGCAGGCGGGCGATGAAGAAGCCCGCGGTGCGGTCGCGGTGGGGCAGCGTCTGCAGCATGCCGGGCGCCTCGGCGACCGGCTGCGCGCCCGCCGTGCCGGCTAGATCGTCGAGCTCGAATTCGGTGTGGGAGTCCAGGAAGGCGGCGATCAGGCGCTCATTCTCAGTCGGAGAGATCGTGCACGTAGAGTAGACAAGCATGCCGCCCGGACGGAGGGCAGCGGCGCCGGCGGTGAGAATCTGCGCCTGCGTGTGCGTCATCTGCTCGATCGCGGCGGGCGTGACGCGCCAGCGCAGGTCGGCACGCGCCTGCAGCGTGCCGAGCCCCGAGCACGGCGGATCGACGAGCACGCGGTCGAACACCGCTCCCTCCGCGCGCTCGTGCTCGGCGTCGGCGACCTCGACGCGAACGTTCGCCGCGTGCAGCCGCCGCGCGGTGCGCACCAGGCCACCGGCGCGGCGCCGGTTGCGCTCGACCGCGAGCACCTCGCCGCGTCCCTGCATCAGCGCGGCGAGATGCGTGCTCTTGCCGCCCGGGGCCGCGCACAGGTCGAGCACGCGCTCGCCGGGGAGCGGGTCGAGCACGCGGGCGACGAGCATCGCCGCGCGCGACTGCGCGTGGAACGCGCCGCTCTGCCACAACGGCGAGCCGTGGGTGTCGAACGGCTCCTCCAGCACGAGCGCCTCGGGGATCGCGGGGTCGAGGTGCGTGCGCACGGGTAGCTCGGCCGCGAGCGTGGCCGCGTCGGTGACGAGCGTGTTCGCACGCAGCGCGACCTCCAGCGGCTCGTTGTCTGCGGCCATCAGCGCGCGCGCCTGCTCGGGCCCGAGCGACTGCCACCACAGGCGCGCGATCCACTCGGGGTGCGAGTGCTTGACGGCGGCGCGCTCCGGCGTGTCGTCGCCGAGCGCCCCGAGCAGCGCGTCGGCCCCTTCGCGCGTGGCGCGCCTGAGCACGGCGTTGACGAGACCGTGGCCGGCGCGGGCGTGCGTCTTGGCGAGCTCGACCGCGTCGGCGACGACGGCGTAGTCGGGCGCGCCGCGCAGGTACAGCAGCTCGTAGAGCCCGAGCCGCAAAGCCTCGAGCAGCGGCGGGTCGAGCTGGGCGGCCGGGCGCTCGGACAGCCCCTCGATCACGTGGTCGAGCGTGCCGGCGCGCTGGACGGCGCCGTAGGCCAGGCGCATCGCCAGCGCACGATCGCGTGGGTCCAGCTCCGCGGCCTCGGCCGTGAGCGCACGATCGGCATACGCGCCGCGCTCGAACACGCGCCGCAGGACGGCGTAGGCGCAGCGGCGCGCGGGGGCGACGGTCGCTGCGGGCGGGCTGGTCACGTCGGGCATGATCGGCTATCCGCTGCGGCTGAAGGCGCGCGGGGCGAGCACCTCGGCGACATTGCGTGCGAGCCGCGCGGCCTCGGGCTCGGTGAGGGTCGCCGTGGTGACGCGAACGGCGGGCTGAGCGTCGCCCAGGCGATACGGCGCGCCGGGTGCGAGCACCCAGCCGCGCTGCATCAGCGCGCCGATCACCGCGGCTTCCTCGTGCACCGGGATCCACACGTTCAGACCGGACGCTCCGTGCACTCGCACGCCCTCGCGCGCGAGGCACGCCAGCAGCTGCTCACGGCGTGCCGCGTAGGTCGTGCTCGCGTGGGCGACGAGATCGCGGACGGCGGGATCGCCCCACAGGCCGAGCACGAGCGTCTGCAGGATGTGGCTGACCCAGCCGGGTCCGCATTGCTGGCGCCCCTGCACGCGGGCGATCGTCTCGGCGTCGCCGGCGAGCACGGCAAGGCGCAGGTCTGGTCCGAGCGCCTTGGCGACCGAGCGCGTGGCGGCCCAGCGCTCGGGCTTCGCTGGCGCGGACAGGAGCGTGTGCAGCTCGCTGCCGGCGACCGGCCCGAGGTGGTCGTCCTCGACCAGCAGCACGCCGGGGTACTCGTCGAGCACCGCGCGCAGCTCCCGCGCGCGGTCGGCGTCGAGCGCGGCTCCGGTGGGGTTCTGACCGCGCGGTGTGATGACGACGGCGACGGCGCCGCGCGCCAGCGCGGCGCGCAGATCGGCGGCGAGCATCCCGCGATCGTCGAGCGCGACCGGCTCGAGCGCGAGGCCGCGGGCCCGCAGCAGGTCATACAGCGCCGCATAGCCGGGGTTCTCGACGGCGACGCGATCGCCCGGGCGCAGGTGGGCCTGCAGGACGCGCTCGATCGCGTCCATCGCGCCGCTGGCGATACACAGGTCCTCGCTGGGGACGCCGTCCGCGGCCAGTTGCTCGCGCGCGAGCTCGATCAGCTCCGGCAGCGCCTGTGGATCGCCGTACATGCGTGCGGGCAGCTCGCAACCGCCGAGGGCGTCGGCGAGGTCGGGCAGCAGCGCCGGGTCGGGGTTGCCGCGCGAGAGGTCACGCGCACCGGGCGGCACGGGCAGCAGCGCGCGCGGGGATCCGATCGGCGGGTGCTGACCGATGCGCGTACCCCGCCGCGGCTCGCTCAGCACGACGCCGCGCCTGCGCAGCTCCGCGAGGCCGGCGGCGACGGTCACCGGGCTGAGCCCGACCTCGGTGGCCAGGCGCCGGACGGAGGGCAGGCGCTGTCCTGGCGACAGCGCGCCACTGGCGACGCCCGCCTCGACGGCGCGCACGAGCTCCGCTGCGCTCGCGGCCTTGATTCGATATTGTTTCAGCTCAGTCACTATTCTGTACTATTACAGATATCGAGAGGAGGCGACATCCCCCCCGAGCATCGAGGCCAAGCCGCGGCAAGCGCACCTCCGTCCGATCGAGTGCGCCTACGCCGCAAGCGCGAACGCGGCAGCTACGGCCGCGACGTGATCGACGCGATCCTCGACGAGGCGCTGATCGCGCACCTCGGCATCGTCGACGCAGACGGTCAGCCGTTCGTGATCCCGACGCTCCACGCCCGCAGCGGCGACGTCGTCTACTGCCACGGCTCGACCGCCAGCCGCACGCTGCGCGCGCTCGCGTCGGGCGCGCCGGCGTGCCTGACGGTGTCGCTGATCGACGGGCTCGTGCTCGCGCGCGCGGCGATGCACCACTCCGCCAACTACCGCTCGGCGATGTTGATCGGGAGGGCGAGGGTCGTGGCGGATCCGGATGAGAAGCGCGCGGCGCTGCGCGCGGTCGTCGAGCACATCGTGCCCGGGCGCTGGGATGACGTGCGCGCGCCCAGCAAGAACGAGCTCAGCGCGACGGCGGTGCTCGCGCTGCCGATCGACGAGGCCTCGGCGAAGGTGCGCAGCGGCGGTCCGGTCGACGACGAGGAGGACTATGCGCTGGGGGCGTGGGCGGGCGTGATCCCGCTGGCGAGCAGCGCGTGCGCGCCGGAGCCGGATGCGCGGCTGCGCGAGGGCATCGCGACGCCGGCGTATGTGAGCGACTACAGGCGCCCCGGCAGCCCGCCTGCCTGCGCCCTTCAGGGCGTGCCCGCGAAGGGGGTATGACCGCGCAGGTAGGCCGAGGCGTCCATCGCGCGGCCGCCCGGCGGCTGCACGACAAGCAGCTCGAGCACGCCTGGGCTGCAGTCGAGCAGCAGGCGACCGTCGTGCGCGCGCGGGCCGCGCGCGCCCTGCGCCCACGGCGCGGTGGGGGCCCCCCGCCCCTCCGACGCTTCATCGTCGTAGAGCGCCGCGCGCCCCACCCCGAGCAGCGTCCCGTCGGGGAGCTCGACCCGCGCGCCGATATGCGGGTGAAGAGCGCGCACGACGCGCTCGAGCTCGGCCGCTGGCCGCGCGGGGTCGAGCACGCGATCGGCGGCGGTCAGCTTCTCGGCGTAGGTGACCCCCTCCTCTGGCTGCTCGACGAACGGCGGCGCCTCGTCGAGCGCGCGCACGAGCAGCTCACCGCCGAGCGCCTGCAACCGCGTGGCGAGCGAGCCGTAGGTGTCGTCGGGGCGAATCGGCTCCTCGCCGACCAGACACACCGGACCGCTGTCCAGTCCCGCGGTGAGCCGCATGATCGACACGCCCGTGCGTTCGTCGCCGGCCATGATCGCGCGCTCGATCGGAGCCGCTCCGCGCCAGCGCGGCAGCAACGAGGGGTGGACGTTGAGGATCTCGTGCTCGGACAGCAGCGGCTCCTTGATCAGCGCACCGAAGGCGCACACGACGACCGTGCCAGCGTTGGCGGGGTCGGCGTCGGAATCGGCATCGGTAACGGCGCCGAGCGCACGGGCGATCAGCGCCCTGGGCTGGGGGTCGTTGACGCTCTGCGGCTGCTCCAGCGGGATCGCGAGCGACCGCGCGGTCTCGGCGACGGGTGGAGACGCCAGGCGCCTGCCGCGGCCGCTGGGACGGTCGGGGCGCGTGATCACGAGCGCCGGGCGATGGGCCTCGCCGCGCGCCAGCCGCTCGAGCACCGCCGCCGCGAACTCGTTGGTGCCGATGAAGACTGTGCTCAACGCGCTCGCCGCCGCCTGCGCTAGGCGGCGTCCGCGGGGCGATCCTCGGCGGGTGCCCGTGAATTTCCTTCAGAGCGCTCGTGCGCTTCAGCCTGTGCCTCGCGCATCGCGCGCATCGCCTCCTTGCGCGCCTCGCGCGAGATGCGGTCGAGCACGAGCACGCCGTTGAGGTGGTCGATCTCGTGCTGGATCACGCGGGCCTCGAGCCCCTCGGCCTCGATCTCGCGCTCGGCGCCGGTCTCGTCCTGTGCACGCACGCGCAGGCGCGCGTGGCGCTCGACCTCGACGTGCACGCCCGGCAGGCTCAGGCATCCCTCCTCGGCGGTCTCGAGCTCCTCGCTCGTCCACTCGAGGACAGGATTGACCAATGCGGTGACCGGATCGTCGGCGTAGGCCCTGTAGACGAGCACGCGATGCAGCACGCCGAGCTGGGTGGCGGCGAGCCCGACGCCGAGCGCGTCGTGCATCAGCTCGCCCATGCGCGCGACCTCGGACTTCAGCTCCTCGTCGAAGCGTTCGACCGGCAGCGCGGTGGCGCGCAACACCGGGTCGCCGAACTTGCGCACGTAGCGAAGCGCGGCATCGCGGCGGGCGCGCGTCTCCTCGTCGAGCTCGGTGGCCTCGGGCGCGTCCTGCTCGCGCTCGACCTCGACATCATCGACCTCCGAGCTGGGCGGCGGCAGCTCGAGCGAAGCGTCGTCGATCGGCGCGTCCTCCTCGGCTGTGTGGTCCTCTGTGGCCATCGACAGTGAGTTTATGAGCAGCGGCCCCGTTCGTGCCTGCGCTCGATCGCACACCCGTTGGCGCTCCTGCTTCTGGGCGCCGGTTCTGAGACAAACGCATCAGGTGTATCGCGAGCCGCTCCCATCCAGCACAATTGGTGATCGATGAGGAGGTGTCTATGCCACGGATCGGCCTCGGCAGCGATCGTGCTCGCGCTCGTGGGCGCGGCACTGTGGTCGCAGCCTGCGGCGGCGAGCACGGTATCCAGGCTGCCCCGCTCCGACTACACGGTGCGTGCGGCGTGTGCGGCGCCGGCGCCGGGGCAGGCGGGATGCCTGGCGCTGCAGCTGGTGGCGCTGACGGCGGAAGCTCGTGCCCACAACCATCCGATCGGCGCGGTGCGGACTCGCGACGTGGCGCCGGGCGGGACTCCCTCCCCGGCCGCGGGCGAGTTCGGCGTGGTGCCGCAGGATCTACACACCGCCTACCAGCTACCGACGAGCGCGTCCTCGGTGCAGACGGTCGCGCTGGTGGACGCGTTCAACGACCCGAGCGCCGAAGCTGACCTGGCCACCTACTCGCAGGAATTCGGGCTCCCAGCATGCACTGCCGCGAACGGCTGCTTCGAGCAGATCAACCAGGACGGGGAAAGCGGGAACCCGCCGTTCCCCAAAAGCACCGAACAACTGGAAACAGCGCGCAAAGGCTCGGCGGCTGAACGCAAACAAACCAAAGAAGCGATCGGTTGGGCGGTCGAGATCTCACTCGACATCGAGACGGCCCGCGCTGTGTGTCAGAACTGCCACATCGCGCTCGTCGAGGCCAACTCGCCGAGCTACGCGAATCTCGAGACCGCCGAGGACGCGGCCGTAGAGCTCGGCGCCGGCGAGATCTCGAACTCGTGGGCCGGCCCGGAATGCGCCGAAAGCGAGTGCTTGCCCGACAGTTCCGCCTTCAACCACCCGGGTGTCGTCATCACGGTTGCGGCAGGCGATGACGGCTACCTCAACTGGCTTGAACAGCCGCGAGCGCCCTACGCCAACTTCCCGGCCTCATCACCGCAGGTGGTGGCGGTCGGCGGAACCCGCTTGGAAACCGGACCGGCGGGAGAACGGGAAGGCGAGTCGGCGTGGAACGACGGCGGCGAGAGCGAAGGCGTCAAGCAAGGACACGGCGCCGGCGGGGGCGGCTGCAGCGTTCAGTTCGACGCCCAGCCCTGGCAGCGGGAAGTCGCGGACTGGTCGTCGGTCGGCTGCGGCGACAGACGAGCCGTCGCCGACGTCTCCGCCGACGCCGATCCGTACACGGGCGTCCCGGTGTACGACTCGGGCCCGGGACGCGAATGCGAAACGGTCCGCGAAAAACATGTGGTGCACTGGTGCACGTACGGCGGCACGAGCGTCGCCTCACCGCTGATCGCCGCCACGTTTGCGCTTGCGGGGGGCGCCAACGGCGTGAAATATCCCGCGAAGACGCTCTACGAAAACGCCGCGAAATCGCCAGGGTCGCTGTACGACGTAACGGAAGGATCGAACGGCGAATGCCCGTCGCCGTTCGACGAAGAAACGCGCTCGAGTGGCTGCAGCTCGACCGAAGAGGGCCAGACGGGCTGCGCCTCTGAAGCGATCTGCCTGGCGCGGAGCGGCTATGACGGACCAACAGGCGTCGGAACCCCGGACGGGATTGCCGGATTCACGCCCGCGCCGCAGGCCCCCGCGGTCGCGAGCGACGCCGCGTCACCGGTCACGCAGACCGCGGCGACGCTGAACGCGACCGTGAACCCCGACGGCTTGGAAGTGAGCGAATGCCAGTTTGAATACGGCACAGCAACCGTCGACGAATCGAGCGTGTCGTGCTCCCCAGCGCCCGGCTCGGGCACAAGCCCGGTCGCGGTGTCGGCCGCGCTCACCGGCCTGCCACCGAACACCACCTACCGCTTCCGCATCTCCGCGACGAACAAAGACGGCACGAGCAAGGGCAGCGAACAGGTCTTCACGACCCTGCCATACCCGCCGGTCGTGACGACCGGCGCGGCTTCCTCGCAGTCAGCGACCTCGGCGAGGCTGCAGGGGGAAGTCGACCCCAACGGCGGAGAAATCACCGTATGCCGGCTCGAATACGGAACTTCCACCGTCGGCGAATCGAGCGTGCCTTGCTCGCCGCCGCCTGGCTCGGGCACTGAACCGGTCTCGGTCGCGGCGCAGGCCAGCGGCTTGGACGCGAACAGCGCCTACCGCTTCCGCATCTCAGCAACGAACGCGGGGGGCACCAGCGTGGGCGTCGAACGGGCATTCTCTACCCTGCCCGAGGCGCCGACCGTGACGACGGGCGCGGCGTCCTCGCTCACACAGTCGACGGCGAGCTTGAACGCGCTCGTGAACCCCAATGGCGAGCAGGTCACAGAATGCAAGCTCGAATACGGGACGACAACATCGTATGGGTCCAGCGCACCGTGCGACGCACAGCCGGGAGCTGGGAACAGCCCTGTCACAGTGTCCGCGTCGCTGGCGGGGCTGACGGCGGCAACGAGCTACCACTTCCGCGTCGTCGCGACGAACGCCCAGGGCACCGGCGAAGGCCGCGACCAAACGTTCAACACGCTGCTGCCGACAGCACTGCAGGTACAGGGAGTGTCGGCGTCTCAGGCCAGCAAGAAGGGAGCTGTGCCTGAAGCAAAACTCGTCAGCACCTCCCTGACGGCAAGCTCGGCAGGAACGGTCATCGTCAGGGTGAGCTGTCCGACCGGAGAGAGCAGCTGTGCGGGCACGGTGACGTTGCGGACGCTGAGCGCCGTTAGCTCCGGCGTGACAGTGAGCCGCCATCAGAAGGCGAAGCCCGCGATCCTGACGCTCGCCGTCGGCGCGTTCAAAGTGGCCGGCGGACAGGCGAGAACGGTAAAGCTGCGTCTGTCGAGCGGGGCCCGCGGACTCCTCGCACACACGCGTGTGCTGCGTGCGCGAGCGACGCTCCTTGCGCACGACCCCGCAGGCGCGCGAGACAACACGATGATGACCGTCACGATCCGCATGGAGAGGTCGCCGGCGACGCGCAGGACTTGAGCTACTTCTTGCCGTGCGGCGTGCGCTTGACGTAGGTTCAGCGTCTTACAACAAACGACTTCGTCGCGCTGACAGCGTCCTGACCGCTGGGCGTGAATGAGCCCTGAGCTACCAACTTGAGCTCCTTCGCATGCTTGAGCATGCTCTTCCCGCCAACGCTCAACCCGACCGTGATTCTCGCGGTACCTGCCGCCGTGAAGCTCACACGGCCACGCGCGACGAGGATCGCTCTGGCCGTGGTCAAGTGGGCACCTTTCGGAACGAGGTACCACGAGATCACTAGTTGCCCGGGCGAGAGCGCGTCGAACGAGAAGGCGTATCCCCCATGCGCGAGCAGCGCCTTGATCTTGGCATTCTTGCCAGCGGGAGCAAGGATGCTGAGCAGCAGCCCCTTGATCTGCGCCGTGCTCGCAAGAACCGTCGTCACACCCAGGACGCCGCCCGTGGGGGCTGGCGGCGCCGGCATCTGCTGCGGCTGCGGCTGCGGCTGCGGCTGCGGCTGCGGCTGCGGGAGTGCTGCTATTGGCGTTGTCGGGGCCGAGAAGGCCGCCGCTCCTCTACCCCCTTCGTTGGACGCAGTCTCCCGCACGCGGATCGCGTGACCAACGTCGGACGCCGTTATCGGGAGAGTTTCGCCGGTCTCGATCGTCCTGCAGGTGTTGAGGTCGCCGGCGCTGTCGCAGAGGCCCCATTCATCTCCATAGCCAATCGGGCTGTTGCTCCAAGATCCGTGTACGGCCTGCAGTACCTGTCCTTCGACGGCGCTTCCGGAGATGGTGGGCAGCGTGATGTCGCTCGGCTTCTCCAGCTTGAGCGCAGCATCGACCCCGCGGGTGATCTTCCCCACCTCAACGACTACCTGTTCTTCATACTGCGATGTGTATTCGCCGCTACTCGAGAAGAACCCAACTTCGTATTCGCTCGTGCCGAGCGACGTGAGGGCGTATTCTCCGCTCGCGTTTGTCGTCGTACACCGGAACGAAAACGTGGTCGACGAGACCGCGCAGACTTCGATGCCGTCGAGTGGCGCGTTGCTGGAGAAGCTCGTTACCCTTCCTGTGATTTGACCGCCCGCGGAAAGCGCGGCGTCGATCCCCGAGATAGACGATCCGGCAGTCACGGGCACAAGTTCTGCTTCAAGTGCGGATTCCTCGTTTTCGTAGTATTGGGTAGCGTAGTTTTGATTGCCTTCGAAAGGCACGCTGAATTCGATCTCATAGCTGCCGGTCGCGAGACCCAGGACGGCGTAGTCCCCGTTTGAGTCAGTCATCGCGCAGCTCTCGTATTCCAGTGCTTCTTCATAGGCACACACCAGAATGCCACCGAGCGCAGCGTTGGCGGCAGAAGTGACCTTGCCTGCGATCTCTCCGCCGGCCTGAAGCGTGGCATCGATCCCAGTGGTGGTGCGCCCGGCAACGACAGATACTGCTTCCGCTTCGTCGAACGTTGGCTCTTCTTCGTAGAACTGCGAGATGTAGTTGAGCGGACTTTCGAACGGCACGAAGAACCCGACGGCATATTCGCCCGGTTCCAGCCCTGTGAGCGTGTATTCGCCGCTCGCGTTCGTCGTCCCGCAGTTTTCGGCGAAAGGCGGTTCGTATTCGAAGGCGCAGACTTCGATCCCTTCAATCGCGCTGGTCGTGGCGGCTGACGTGACCCTGCCCGAGATCTGCCCGCCACCGGCAGCCGCACGATGAGCAGTCTCGCGCCCGAGCCCCGAGCGACGTCTCTCGAAATCGTTGAGCAAGGGCAATCGCGAAGGCCCGCCGAGCAGCGCTCGCGCCGCGGTGTGCCGGGTGGAGGTACGCAGCGGACTGTGGGCGAGCCATGTGCGCGAAAGCGAGACCGCGGCTGCAGCGGACGCGGCTCCCAGTGATACGCACGCCACCGCCAAGACCAGCAGCGCCACGCGGACCCCCTGTCGAGAGACCCGGTGGGCTCCGGCGCGCCGGCAAGCTACCGTATCGACGTCCGACTCCCGACGCCTCATCTCCGCACCTCCGTTTGCGTTATACGGTCAGCAACCCATGGCCGACGGCGAAGAATACAGCAACATCTCACGCATGCAAACTAATTTCACTGCTCGATATACGGAGCGACCCGGGAACGGAAATAGGGCAAATCACCTTGCGGAGTGGCCAGGCGACGCCCTGTCGCTATTTCCGCCGCTACTGCGGATCGACGTCGACGCTGAAGCTCACCCCGACATGCGCGCGGCTATCGGCCACCTGTTGCACCGCCGCGCCGACGGCCTGCACCGCCGGGCGACGCTCAGGCGCCTTCACCACCAGCACCGAGCGCTCGCGCCCGCGCAGGCGAAACAGCGTGGCCGGACCGAGCACAACCGGACCCGCACCGGCCGAGTTCCCATCTCGGGGGTTCCGCACGACGGCGGCGAACTGCTCGACGAGCGATTGGCGCACCTTCGCTGCGGCGGCGCGCGCCTTCTCTGAGACCTCCGCGGAGCACACGATCCTGATCAGATGCGAGAACGGCGGATAGCCAAGCGCGCGGCGGCGCTCGAGCTCGCCGGCGATGAAGCCGTCGCTGTCGTGCCTGGCAGCGTGCACGATCGCGCGCGCCTCGGGCGCGATCGTCTGCACGAGCACACGTCCGTGCCCCCCGCGCCCGGCGCGCCCGGCGAGCTGGGCGATCAGCGCGAAGGTCCGCTCCTCCGCGCGGAAGTCGGGGAAGCGCAGCGTGGCGTCGGCGTCGAGCACGACACCGAGACTCACGTCGGGGAAGTCATGGCCCTTGGCGACCATCTGAGTTCCGATCAGCACCCCGCACCCGGCCGCCTCGAACTGGCGAAGGATCGCGCCGACGCCGCTGTCCGGGCCCTCGGCGATCACGTCCGCGTCGAGGCGAAACACGGGGAAGCGACCGTCGTCGAAGACGTGCGCCAGATCGTGCGCCAGGCGCTCGGTGCCGGCGCCGTGGCGCGCGACAGAGGTCGACGCGCAGTCGCAGCAGCGCTCGGGCACGCGCTCGCGATGCCCGCAATGGTGGCAGGCGAGGTACCCGCCCGCGCGGTGCAGCACGAGCGCGACGTCGCAGTCGGGACAGCTCCACACGCGCCCACACGAGCGGCACGAGAGGAAGTTCGACCAGCCGCGGCGGTTGAGCAGCACGATCGCCTTGCCGCGTTCGGCGCGCACGCCGGCGAGCGCCTGCGCGGTGAGTGGATGCAGTCCCTGGGTCTCTCCACGCATGTCGAGCACATCGACGGCGGGCAGCGGGCGGGCGTCCACCCGGCTGCGCAGCACGCTGATCGGCAGGCGCTGCACGCTCTCCGGGCGCGGCGTGGCGCTCCCAAGCAGCAGCACCGCGCCGGAGCGCTCGGCGCGCACGGCGGCAACCTCGCGGGCGTCGTAGCGCGGGTCGCCTTCGTGCTGCTTGTAGGAGGCGTCGTGCTCCTCATCGACAACGATCAGGCCGAGATCCTCGATCGGCGCGAACACGGCCGAGCGGGGCCCCACGCATACGCGCGCGGCGCCCTCGCGCAGGCGCCGCCACTCGGCGTGGCGCTGGCCGATCGTCAACCGCGAGTGCAGCACGGCGACGGTCTCGCCAAAGCGTTCGACGAAGCGTCCGACGATCTGCGGCGTCAGCGCGATCTCCGGGACGAGCACGATCGCACCGCGACCCTGCTCGAGCGTGGCCTCGGCGGCGCGCAGGTAGACCTCGGTCTTGCCCGAGCCGGTGACGCCGTGCAGCAGACGCTGCTCAGCGCGGCGCTCACGCAGCGCGGCGGTCACCGGCGCTAGCACGATCTGCTGCTCGAGCGTGAGCTCTGGTGGATGCGGGCGGCGCACCCCAACCGCCCGGTGACGCGGGCGGGCGACCTCGCGGCGTTTGCGCCCGCCCAGCCTGCCCGCTGCACCCGGCGGGAGCACCAGCGTGAGCGCGCGAGCGATCGTCGAGCAATACTCGGCGGCGATCCATTCGGCCAGCTCCACCAGCTCGAGCGGCAGGGCAGGCGGGCCATCATCGAGGACACGCAGCGGCGCCAGGAGCTTCTCCTCGGCGACCTCGCTGGCATCGGCGAGACCGACGACCACGCCGAGCAGCTTGCGCCCGGCGAACGGGATCGTGAGCATCGAGCCGACGCTCACGCCACCACGCAGCTCCTCCGGCAGCCGATAGTCGAACGGCCCACGCAGAACGCGGGCCGTCGTGATCGGCTCAACGCGAGCGATCGTCGACGTCGCGACGCGCTCGGCTGTGTCATCGTCGACCTGGGCGATGCTCATCGCCCGACCTTAGAGCCCGCGCCGGTCAGAGGCCGACGGCGGTGCGCAGCGCGGCGGCCTTGTCGGTCTTCTCCCAGGTGAAGTCGTGGTCGTCGCGGCCGAAGTGCCCGTACGCGGCGGTCTTCTGGTAGATCGGGCGATGAAGTTTGAGCTCCTCGCGGAAGGACCCGGGGCGCAGGTCGAAGACCTGGTCCACCGCGCGCGCGATCTGCCCGCGGCTGACGCCGTCCTTCTCGGTGCCGAACGTCTCGACCATCACCGACACCGGATGCGCTACGCCGATCGCGTAGGCGACCTGCACCTCGGCGCGCTCGGCGAGGCCGGCCGCGACGATGTTCTTGGCCACCCAGCGCGCCGCGTAGGCGGCGGAGCGGTCGACCTTGGACGGGTCCTTGCCCGAGAACGCGCCGCCGCCGTGACGGGCCATGCCGCCGTAGGTGTCGACGATGATCTTGCGCCCGGTCAGCCCGCAGTCGCCCACCGGCCCGCCGATCACGAAGCGCCCCGTCGGGTTGACGAGGAAGTTCCGGCGCAGCTTCTGCACGTCGTAGAGCTCGCTCGGCAGGATCGGCTCGACGACGTGCTCCCAGAGATCGTCAGGGATCAGCGCCTCGGCGCCCTCGGCGTGCTGGGTGGAGATCAGCAGCTTTTCGATCTCGACCGGCTTGCCGTCCTGGTAGCGCACGCTCACCTGGGTCTTGCCGTCGGGGCGCAGGTAGTCCAGCGTGCCCGCCTTGCGAACCGCCGCGAGCCGTTCGGCGAGGCGATGCGCGAGCGAGATCGGCAGCGGCATCAGCGTCTCTGTCTCGTTCGTCGCGTAGCCGAACATCATCCCCTGGTCGCCGGCGCCAGCCACGTCGAGCTCGTCCTCGTCGTTAGCGTCCGTGCGCGCCTCGTAGGCCTTGTCGACGCCCTGTGCGATGTCCGATGACTGCTTGTCGATCGCGTTGAGCACAGCGCACGAGTCCGCCGAGAAGCCGAGGTCGGCGTCGGTGTAGCCGATCTTGCGAATCGTCTCGCGGGCGATCTCCTGGATGTCGACGTAGGTTTCGGTCGAGATCTCTCCCGAGACAACCACAAGACCCGTGTTGACGAGCGTCTCGCAGGCCACCCGGCCATACGGTTCGTCGGCGAGTACCGCATCGAGGACGCCGTCTGAGATCTGGTCGGCGATCTTGTCTGGGTGGCCCTCCGTGACCGACTCGGAGGTGAACAGGAATTCGTTGTCGGAAAGCTCAGTCATGTCTTGCTGGATCAGCTCCGGTGGTCGTGGGCCGGCCGCGTGAGGGAATCACCGGCCGGCGAGATGGATGCAGGGCGCAGAAGTCTATGCGGCGCGGGCGCGCCCGCGCTGGCCGCGCTGGCCGCGCTCGACGAAGTCGATGATCAGGGGGACACCGTCCAGTCCGTAGCGCGCGCGCAGGCGGTTCTCGAGGAAGTAGGCGTAGTCGCGCGTCACGCGCGCGCGCGAGTTGACCTGGATCGCAAAGCGCGGCGGGCGCTCGCCGATCTGGGCCATGTAGATCAGCTTCAGACGATGCCCGCTCGAGCCCCGGCGCGTTCCCACCGGCGGCTGGCGCGCCTGGACGGCCTCCGCAAGGAAGCGGTTTAGCTCGGGCGTGGGGATGCGGCCGCTGACGCGATCGCCGAGCGTGATCGCCTCGGTCAGCAGGCGCGCGACGTGGCGGCCGGTTTTTGCGCTGACGGTGAGCACGCGCGGACGCAAGCGCAGCTTTTCGGCGACACGCGCGCGCTCGTGGTCGAGGTCGAGGCGCTGGCCGCCCTCGCCGTCGGCCGATTCCTGCATGTCCCACTTGTTGAGCACGATCGCCGTCGCGCATCCAGCCTTCATCGCCAGCTCGGCGATGCGCAGATCCTGCGCGGTGACGCCGTCGCCGGCGTCGCAGACGACGAGCGCCACGTCGGCCCGCTCGGCGGCGCGCCGCGAGCGCAGCGCGGTGTAGTACTCGACCGAGTCTGCGACCTTCGCCTGGCGGCGGATGCCGGCGGTATCGACCAGAATCAGCCGGCGATCGCCGACCAGCAGCGGCGTGTCGATCGCGTCGCGCGTCGTGCCGGCGACGTCCGAGACGATCACCCGCTCCTCGCCGAGGAAGCGGTTGACCAGCGAGGACTTGCCGACGTTGGGCCTGCCGATCACCGCGAGGCGCACGGTGTCGTCCTCGACCTCGGAATCACCGGGGCCCAGGAGCTCGACGATGCGGTCGAGCAGATCGCCCGTACCGAGTCCCTGAGCCGCAGAGACCGCGAGCGGCTCGCCGAGGCCGAGACGATTGAACTCGGCCGCCATCGGCATCTCAGCGACGCTGTCGCACTTGTTGGCCGCGACGATCGTCGGCAGCGATGCACGGCGCAGCAGATCGCCCATCTCCTCATCGCCCGCACGCACGCCGGCCCGTGCGTCGACGACCAGCACCGCCACCTCCGCGTCGGCGATCCCCGCGCGCGCCTGCTCGCGAATCGAGCCCGCGAGCGGATCCTCGTCGGCGAAGTCCACGCCGCCCGTGTCGATCAGCGTGAAGCGGCGCCCATTCCACTCGCAGTCGAGCTCCTTGCGGTCGCGCGTGACCCCGGGGCGCTCGTGCACCACCGCCTCACGGGTGCCCGTGAGCCTGTTGATGAGCGAGGACTTTCCCACGTTTGGATAGCCGACGATGGCGACCTTCATCGAGCCAGTATGCCTACTGAGCCCGCGCGAGCTCGGCGATCCGCCGCACGACCTCCTCGACGCCGAGGCCGGTGGTGTCCAGCGTGACCGCGTCGGGTGCGGCCATCAACGGGCTGTGCTCGCGGCTGATGTCCCGCTCGTCGCGCATCGCCTGCTCGGCGAGCACCGTCCCGACGTCGGCGCCCAACTCGGTCGCACGCCGGCGCGCCCGCTCGCGCGGATCGGCGGTGAGGAAGATCTTCAGGGCCGCGTCGGGGGCGACGACGGTGCCGATGTCGCGCCCCTCTGCCACCCAGTCTCCATGTGCGATCAGCTCGCGCTGCTTGGCGACGAGCGCCTCGCGCACGACCGGGTCGGCGGCGAGCACGGACGCCGCCTCGGAGACCTCGGGCGCGCGGATCTCCTGGCTGACGTCGCGCCCGTCGAGCAGCACCCGGGATGGAGCCTCCCGCGAGGCGCCCTTGTCCGGCGCGTCGGCCATGGGCACACCGGGGAAGTCGATCGAGACCGCCCGGGCGAGCTCACCGAGCGCTCCCGGGCGCGTGGGCAGCGCCCCTGCACCCCGCTCGAGCGCCGCGAGCGCCACGCAGCGGTACATCGCGCCGCTGTCGAGATAGGTGAAGCCGAGCTCGCGCGCGAGCTCGCGCGCCACCGTGGACTTGCCGGCGCCGGCGGGACCGTCGATCGCTACGAGCACAGCCGCGCGAGGTCCTCGACGAACCCCGGGTAGGACACCGCGGCCGCGTCCATGCCGATCACCTCGACGCCCTCGCGCGAGGCGAGCCCGGCGACGGCGCCCATCATCGCCAGGCGGTGGTCGCCGCGCGCGTCGATCGCGCCGCCGCGCAGCCCGCCGCTGCCGCGCACGGCGAAGCCATCGTCGGTGGCCTCGATCTCGGCGCCCAGGCCGCGCAGGCCCTCGACGACGCTGGCGATGCGATCGGACTCCTTCACGCGCAACTCCTGCGCGCCGCGCACGACGGTCTCGCCCTCGGCGAAGCATCCGAGCAGCGCGACCAGCGGTAGCTCGTCGATCGCCAGCGGCACCTCGTCGGGCTCGACTACGGTGCCCTCCAGCGCGCCGTGGGCGACGTCGAGGTCGCTGACCGGCTCCTCGGGCTCGAGCTCGCCGGCCTCGCTCTCCAGATCGCCCAGCACGATGCCGCGCATGCGGCGCACGATGCGCAGGAAGCCGGTGCGCGTCCAGTTGACGCCGACGTCCCCGATCAGCAGGCGCGAGCCGGGGACGAGCACGCCGGCGGCGACGAGGAACGCCGCGGAGCTCGGGTCACCGGGGACGCGCACGCGCTCGAGCAGCAGCTCGTCGGCGTTGACGACGGTGACGTGCAGGCCGTTGCGGTGGATGGTGACGCCGGCGCGCAGCAGCATCCGCTCGGTGTGGTCGCGGCTGCGCGCGGGCTCGCCGACGGTGCTCGCGCCGTCGGCGGTCAGCGCCGCGAGCAGGATGCACGACTTCACCTGCGCGCTTGCGACGGGGAGCTCGTAGGAGACCGAACGCAGCCGTGCGCCGCGGATCCGCAGCGGCGGAAAGCGGCCATCGCGTGCATCCAGCTCGGCGCCCATCTGGCCTAGCGGCTCGGCGATCCGGTCGACGGGGCGCCGGCGAATCGACTCGTCGCCATCGAGCGTGAACGCGCGCCCCTCCTGCGCGGCCAGCCAGCCCGGCAGCAGCCGCAGCAGCGTGCCGGCGTTGCCGACGTCGATCGGCTCCTCTGGCTCGCGCGCGTCGCGCAGGCCCGTGCCGCGCACCACGAGGTCCTCGCCGTGGACCTCCACGAGCGCCCCCAGCGAGCGGACCGCGTCGAGCGTCGAGGTCGTGTCGGCGGCGTGCAGGTAGCGCTCGATGCGCACCGGCTCAGAGGACATCGCGCCGAGCAGCGCGGCGCGATGGGAGATCGACTTGTCGGCCGGCGCGCTCAACGAGCCGGTGAGTCCCCGCGCGGGCTCGAAGCGCATGTTCATCGCGTCGACCTCATGCTCGCACGACCGGGAAGCCGAGGTCGGCGATCAGCTCCCTCGCGCGCCCGGCGTGCTCGTCGCCGGTGATCCACAGCGCGACCACCCCCTGCCGGTTGTCGTGCGAGGGAGAGAGCACCATGTCGACGATGTTCACGCCGGCGCCGCCGAGCGCAAGCGCGATCTCGGCGATCACGCCCGGCCGGTTGGGCACCGACGCGCGCAGCTCGTGCACCGGCCCGCCGACCAGGTCCGCGCCGAGCAGCTTCTCGCGCTCGCCGCGCGCCTGCTCGTTCCAGGCGCTCACGGCGGCCGCGTCCCCCGCCTGCAGCCACGCGCGCACGTCGCGCAGCCGCCCGTCGAGCTCGTCGATGCCGGCGATCAGCGCGTCGCGGTTGGAGATGTAGATGTCGGTCCAGATCGCGCTGTTGGCGCCCGCCACGCGGGTCGCGTCGCGGAAGCTCGGCCCGACGGCCGGCAGCCGCTCGGACTCCTCCCCGAGCAGACCGGCGGTCTGTGCGACAAGCAGGTTGGCGAGCACGTGCGGCAGATGCGACACGCTGGCCATCAGGCGATCGTGGGTGTCGGCGTCGATCGCCGTCGGGCGCGCACCAAAGCGGCCGAGCAGCCTGTGCAGGCGCTCATACAGCACGCCGGCGGTGCTGCCTTTGGCGGGCGTCAGATACCAGGTGGCGCCGTCGAAGAGGTCCTCGCGCGCGTGCTCGACGCCGGCGGTCTCAGCACCGGCGAGCGGGTGCCCGCCCACGAAGCGCTCGTCGGCGGCGGCGTCCGCGAGCGCGCGCTTGGTCGAGCCGACGTCGCTCACCACGCAGTCGGGACCGGCGGCGGTGAGCGCCGCGCGTACGCTCTCGCCGAGCGCGCCGACGGGCGCCGCCACGAACACGACGTCCGCTTCGGCCACCGCGGCGGCGATGTCCGGCGCCTGCGAGTCGATCGCCCCCAGCTCGAGTGCCTTGGCGCGCACGCCGGCGTCCGGGTCATAGCCGCAGACCTCCGCGTCCGCGCGTCCCCGCGCCGCGAGGCCGATCGATCCGCCGATCAGGCCGACGCCCAGGACTGCAACCCTCAAGCGGGCCGCCCACGACCCGCTTGGAGCCTGTCGGGAGCGCGACCCATCAGACGGCGCTGAGCGCCTTTCCCGCGAGCACGGCGGCCTGCTCGACCATCTGGGCGTACTCGGCGAAGTCCTCGGCTTTCAGCGCCTGCGGCCCGTCGCAGATCGCCTCGTCCGGGTTCGGGTGCACCTCGACGATGATGCCGTCGGCACCAACCGCCGCAGCCGCCATCGACAGCGGCAGCACGAGGTCGCGTCTCCCGGCCGCATGGCTCGGGTCGACGATCACCGGCAGGTGCGAGAGCTCCTTGAGCACGGGCACTGCCATCAGATCGAGCGTGAAGCGGTAGGCCGTCTCGAACGTGCGGATGCCCCGCTCGCAGAGCATCACGCTGGGATTGCCTTCCTTGAGGATGTACTCGGCCGCCATCAGCAGCTCATCGAGCGTCGCCGAGAGCCCGCGCTTGAGCAGGACGGGCCGTCCGGCGCGCCCGAGCTCGGCGAGCAGTGGGTAGTTCTGCATGTTGCGCGCGCCGATCTGGATCACGTCGGCGACCTCGAGCACCGGTTCCAGGTCGCCGATGTCCATCAGCTCGGTGACGATCGGCAGGCCCGTCTCGGCCTTCGCCTCGGCGAGCAGGCGCAGACCCTCCTGACCGAGACCCTGGAAGGCGTACGGGGAGGTGCGCGGCTTGTAGGCGCCACCGCGCAGCAGCGTCGCGCCCGCGTCGCGCACGACGCGCGCGGTCTCGAGCGTCTGCTCGCGCGACTCGACCGTGCACGGCCCCGCGATCATCGCGAAGTGCCCGCCACCGACCTTGCGCCCTTCGATGTCGAGCACCGTGCGCTCGCCGTGGGTGATCTGCGCGGAGGCGAGCTTGTACGGCTTGAGGATCGGCACCACGCGGTCGACGCCCGGCTGGCCCTCCAGGCCGAGGCTCTCGACGTTGGCGTCCTGCTCGACGTCGCCGATCGCGCCGATCACGGTCACACGCGCTCCTGCGCTGCGGTGTGCGCGCGCTCCGGCTCGCTCGATTTTGGCTACGACCGCCTCCACCTCCTCCTCGGTGGCGGTCTCCTTCATGACAATCATCATCGACTCATCCTTTCACCAATACCCGGGCATGTTAGAGGTGGCGGATAGTCACCTCTCGATTGATCGTGAGGAGGACGTTGAGACGCCCTGTGTCTGGCGCTCGGCCCCGCTTCGGGACCCGGTACGGCCGCGGGCACCCGCTCACGGACGGGTGCAGGCCGAAGCGCCTAGATAAATCGCCAGGCGAAATACGCGCACGAGGACGACCACACCGCGGGGGCGCAAGATGCTGGGGCGTGTGTGCTCATCGACGCGGTCATGACTGTCTGCATGGGTTTGTAGCAGACCGCGGGCGCGTAGTCGAGGAGTGGGAGACGATTTGGCCGCTACAGCACTTCGCCGAGCGCGTCGAGGAAGCGGGCGTTCTCCTCGGGCAGACCGTAGGTGACGCGCAGCGCGGGCGTCGATGAGCCGAGCGCGCTGCCGCCGCGCACGAGCACGCCGCGCTCCTGCAGGCCGCGCATGATCTGCTGCTCGTCGCGCTCCTCGCCGAGCCCGAACCAGCAGAAGTTCGCTTGCGAGTCGGCCGGCTGCAGGCCGAGCGCGCGCAGGCGCTCGTCGACTGAGATTCGCTCGGCGACGGTGCGGATGACGCGGTCCTCGACCTCGTCCTGGTGGGCAAGCGCCTCGACGGCGGCGGCCTGCGCGAGCGCGTTGCAGAAGAACGGCTGGCGCACCTGATCGAGCGCGCGCGGGAGTGCCTCCGAGCCGCACAGCGCGAAGCCCACGCGCAGGCCGCACAGGCCGTGGACCTTGGAGAAGGTGCGCAGCAGCACGAGGTTCGGGTGGGCGTCGAGCAGCTCCAGCGAGGCGTCGGCGTCGTCGAGCGTGTTGAACTCGCAGTAGGCCTCGTCGAGGATCACGCAGACATGGTCCGGCACCTCCCCCAGGAAGCCGGCGATGTCGGCGAGCGCGACGGCGGTGCTGGTGGGGTTGTTGGGGTTGCACACGAGCACGAGGCGCGTGGCGACGGTGATCTCACGCAGCATCGCCGGCAGGTCGTGGCGCTCGGCGCCGTCGAGGGCGACCGTGATCGCGCGCGCGCCGGAGGCGGCTGCGAGGTGGGGATAGACCGAGAAGGACGGCCACGCGTACACGAGCTCCGCGCCCGGCTCCAGCAGCGCCTCGCCCGCCGCGAGCAGGATGTCGCACGAGCCGTTGCCGATCGCGATGCGCGCGGAAGGCACGCCGTAGCGGTCGCTGAGCTTCTGGCGCAGCAGCGTGTTGGATGGGTCGGGGTAGCGGTTGAGCGTGCCCAGCTGCCGGTCGATCGCCTCACGCACGGCGAGCAGCGGCGGGTAGGGCGACTCGTTGCTGGCCAGGCGCACGAGCGGCTCCTGCTGGGCGTAGCCGCCGGCCGCGGGGTAGACCGGGATGCGCCTGATGCGCTCTGCGAACTCGATCGCCATGCGAACATTGTGTCGTGTTCATCCGTGACGGCGCTGCGCGCCGGCCGTAAATATCGTGTTCCATCCGTGACGGCGCTGCGCGCCGGCCGTAAATATCGTGTTCCATCCGTGACGGCGCTGCGCGCCGGCCGTAAATATCGTGTTCCATCCGTGACGGCGCTGCGCGCCGGCCGGACTACTGTGCCGCGTGCAGGTCGGTGCGCAGCTCGCGGGCATCTCCCAGGTAGACGTGCGCGGGCTCGTGCGCGTCATCCGCGTAGTAGTGGATCAGGACCCTGATCACGCGCGGCATCGACCGCGGCACTGGGATCTCCTGCGCGCACAGCAGGGGCACGCGGTCGAAGCCGAGCGCGCGCGCGGCGACGGCGGGGAACTCGGCGTTCAGATCCCTCGTGGCGGTGAAGATGCAGCTGACGACGCTCCCGGGCTCGAGCGCGTTGCGCTCCATGATCTCGCCCATCAGCTGGGTCGTCGCCTCGAGGATGTATCGGGCATCGTTGCGCTCGACGCTGACGGCGCCGCGCAGAGCGAACAGTCGCATGGCGGGCGATTCTGTCAGAGCGTCCCCCGCTCAGGGGCAGCGCCCATGGTGGGGGACATGCGGGTGAGCGCGCGCAGGCCCTCGACCTCGGCGTCCACGAGGCGCCGGTGCTCGCCGGGAGCCAGACCGTCGAGCGCCAGCGGTCCGAAGCAGGTGCGCTCGAGCTCGAGCACCGGGTGGCCGACCGCCTGGCACATCCTGCGCACCTGCCGGTTGCGGCCCTCGTGGATCGTCAGCTCGATCACGTTCGAGCCCGCGGCCCCCACGCGACGGACCTGCGCGGGCGCGGTGCGGCCGTCCTCGAGTCGCACGCCCTCGCGCAGCGCCCGTAGGCCATCCTTGGCGAGGGGCGGCCCTCCCAGCCGCGCGCGGTAGGTCTTGGGCACCTGAAAGCGCGGATGCATGAGCCGGTTGGCGAGCTCGCCGTCGTTGGTGAGCAGGATCAGGCCAGAGCTGTCGATGTCCAGCCGGCCGACCGGGTACAACCGCAGGCCGCGCGTGGGCACCAGCTCGGTGACGGTCCTCCGCCCGTGCGTGTCGCGCGCGGTGGAGACGACGCCGACGGGCTTGTTGAGGGCATACAGCACCCGCGGCTCGGGCCCGGCGAGCGGCCGCCCGTCGAGCGCCACGCCGCTGTGCTCGTCGACGTCGCGGGCGGGGTCGGTGACGATCTCCTCCCCCACGCTCACGCGCCCCGCCGCGATCAGCGTCTCGGCGGAGCGCCTGGAGGCGACGCCCGCGTGGGCGAGGTACTTGGCTAGGCGCATGCCGTGGGGTCCGAGGGGGAGCTCATCTGCTGCAACCATAGGATGCGCACGGTCGCCCTCCCCTGCGGCCGCCGCGGCTCGACCATGGACCTCCAGCTTCTCGATCAGACGCTCGCCGACCGCGGCGAGCCCGGTTTCCGCGCCCGCCAGGTGTGGGCGTGGGCGGCGCGCGGCGCGAACGGCTTCGAGGAGATGACCAACCTGCCGGCCTCCTTGCGCGAGGCGCTGGCCGCGGAGCTGCCGTTCTCGACGCTCGGCCTGCGCGATGAGGCCCGCTCGCGCGACGGCACGGTCAAGGCGCTGTTCGACACCGCCGACGGCCGGCCGCTGGAGGCGGTGCTGATGCGCTACCAGGACAGGCGCCGCTCGATCTGCGTCTCCTCACAGTCGGGCTGTCCGCTGACGTGCACGTTCTGCGCGACCGGCGCGATGAAGTTCGCCCGTAACCTCACCGCCTCGGAGATCCTCGACCAGGCTCTGCACTTCCGCCGCGTGGAAGCGATCGACCACTGCGTGTTCATGGGCATGGGCGAGCCGATGCTGAACCTCGACAACGTGCTCGCGGCTTGCGAGCGCCTGCCCGACATCGGCATCACCCACCGGCGCACGACGATCTCGACGGTCGGCTGGATCCCGGGCATCGAACGGCTGGCCGACAGCGAGATGCCGATCCGCTTGGCGCTGTCGCTGCACGCGGCCGACGAAGCGCTGCGCTCGGAGCTGATGCCCGTCAACGAGCGCTATCCGCTGCGCGAGGTGATCGAGGCCTGCCGCGCGTTCTACGCGCGCAAGCGCAGGCGGGTGTTCGTCGAGTACGTAATGCTCGCGGGCGTCAACGACCGCTACGAGCAGGCGCTCGCGCTCGCCGACGCGCTGTCGGGCGGGCGCGAGGGAGCGCCGCCGATCTTCAAGGTCAACCTGATCCCCTACAACCCCACCGCGGCCGGCGCCTACCAGGGATCCAGCCGCGAGTCGATCGCGGCATTCCGAAGCGCCCTGGAGTTGCGCGGCGTCCCCGCGACCGTTCGCCTGACCCGCGGGCGCGACATCGACGCCGCCTGCGGCCAGCTCGCAGCCCGCGCCGCGTGAAAGCGGTAAGGAGACCTCGGTTCGTGATGGTAAATTGGTATGACCAAGTGCGTACCTATGGTAGGATCTGGGTATGAAGCTGAGTGTGAGCCTGCCGGACGGGGATGTCGAGTATTTGGACGCCTATGCCCGCATGCAGGGACACAAGTCCCGCTCGGCGGTTCTCCACATGGCCGTCCGGACCCTGCGTGCCACAGAGCTCGGCAGTGCATACGAGGACGCTTGGGATGTCTGGGAGGCTGCTGGCGAGGCCGCTGCGTGGGAGCCCACGACCGACGACGGTCTCACTCCCTGATGCGGCGCGGTGAGATCCGCCTCGTCAACCTCGATCCTGTAGTCGGCTCCGAGGCAAGCAAGAAGCGCCCCGCGATCATCGTCAGCAACGACGGCGCGAACACGACGGCTGCCAGGCTTGGGCGAGGGGTCCTCACGGTCGTTCCAGTGACATCCAACATCGAGCGGATCCACCCCTTCCAAGTTCTGCTCGAAACGGCCGATACCGGCCTTGCCGACGACTGCAAGGCGCAGGCCGAGCAGGTGCGGTCAGTCGACGTTCAACGCATCGGGAGGCTCATGGGCTCAGTACACATGAGCGCCATGAGCGATCTCGACGAGGCGCTCCGGATACATCTCGCGCTCTGAGCGCCAGTGCCCTAGGGCCCTCCCCCCGCCCGCGCCTCGCCGGCGCGCAGCAGCCGCTCGCGCAGCTCGGCCTGCTCCTCGGGGGTCGGGTCCCAGCGGGCGATGTCGGGGAGCTCGTCGAGGTCGCGCAGCCCGAACAGCTTGAGAAACTGGGTTGTGGTGCGATAGAGGACGGCGCCGAACTGGGAGTGGCCGGCCTCCTCGATCAGGCCGCGGTCGAGCAGCGTCGCGCTCGCCGAGTCGGCGCTGACGCCGCGGATGCGGGTGATCTCGGGCCTTGAGATCGGCTGCAGGTAGGCGACGATCGCGAGCGTCTCGGCCTGCGCAGGGCTGAGCGTGGAGGCACGCGGGCGGCTGAACAGCCGCCGCGCGGCGTCCTCGGTGTCCGGATCGCTCGCGAGCGTCCAGCCGCCGCCGAGCTCGCGCAGCCTGATCCCGCGCCGCCCCGGCGCGTACTCCTCGGCCAGCACCGCCAGCGCCGCCGCGACAGCGCCCTCGCCCGCCTCGGTCGCGTCGGCCAGCTCGGCCGCGCTGAGCGGGTCCGAGGACAGGAACAGCAGCGCCTCCACGGCCCGCGCGAGGCCCGGCGCGTGCGGCTCCTCACGGCGCGAGGCGCCAAGCACCCTCGGCGCCTGGATGTCCTCGCCGTTCGCGGGGTCGACCAGCGCCGCTTCGGCCTGGCTGCCCGCCACAGCCTCCACGTCGGCCACCGTCAGTTCCTGGACGTCGCTCACTGGCGAAACACTACGCCCCGCGGGCGCTCAGCGCGCGCGGGGAAGCGGGCGCCTCGCCGGCGGCGGCGCGGATCGCGATCTCGCCGAAGCTCTCCTGCTGCTCCCAGTCGGCCTCGCCGCGTTTGTAGAGCTCGAGCAGCGCGAACAACGTGACGGCGACGGTCATGCGGTCGGCCCCGCGGACGGCCTCGTCGAAGCTGAAGCTGCCGCGGTGCAGCAGGTCGCGCAGGTGCGCAAGGCGCTCGGCGACGCTGACGCGGCTGACGGCGATGTGGCGGATGCTGATCGTCGGCGGCATCAGCAGCAGGCGACCGATCGCCTCGCCCAAAAGCTGTGGGCTGTGCGAGCCGTCAGCGGCGTGGACGATCGCGCGGCGCAGGCTCGGGGGCGGGGGCGCGGCGCGGAAGCGCACGCCCTCCTCGGCGGCCAGCAGCTCGCGCAGATGCGCCGCGGCGGCGCGGTAGCGACGGGCGTCGAGCATCCGCGCGAGCAGCTCCTCGGCGGCCTCTTCGGGCTCGATGTCGAGCAGCTCCTGCTCTTCGCCGCTCAGCATCAGGCGCGACTTCAGCTCCAGCAGCGCGGCGACCAGCACGATGAACTCGGTGGCGGTCTCGAGGTCGAGCTCGCCGCGCTGCTCGAGGTGGTCGAGGTAGGCGAGCACGACGTCGGCGAGCTGCAGCTCGAGCAGGTCGACCTCTTCGCGCAGCACGAGCGTCAGCAGCAGGTCGAACGGCCCGCTGAAGACGTCCAGGTCGAGCTCGAGTGCGTCGAGGCTCACCGCTTCACCGGCCTGTGCCGTTCGTCGCCTCGCTCATCCGCGCACCGTATCGAGCGCCGATGACGTGCTCGGCGCTCACGCACCGCCCGGCCCCGCGGTGGGCGCTCCGACGCCCATCCGCTCGCGCACGTCGGCGAGCGTCACGGCGGCGATCGCCCGCGCGCGCTCAGCGCCGTCGTGGAGGATCGACTCGAGCGCTGCCTCGTCGGCGCGCAGCTGCTCATAGCGCTCTCGCACCGGCGCCAGGTAGTCGACGACGGCCTCGGCGACGGCCGTCTTCAGTTCGCCGTAGCGGGCCTCGGACAGCTCGGCCTCGATCGCCGCCGGGCCCACGCCACGCACCGCGGCGAGAATTTCGATCAGGTTGCTCACGCCGGGCTTCTGCGGGTCGCGGCGCACCTCGCTGCCCGAGTCGGTGACGGCGCTCTTGAACTTCTTCTCGATCGCCTTGGGCTCGTCGAGCACGTACACGGTGCCCTGTTCGCCACCGCCGGTGGTGGACATCTTGCTCGTGGGGTCCTGCAGGTCCATGATCCGCGCGCCGACCTCGGGGATGCGGTGCTCGGGCACCACCAGCACCTCCTCCCCGCCCCCGAAGCGCGCGTTGAAGCGCCGGGCGACGTCGCGCATCAGCTCCAGGTGCTCGCGCTGGTCCTCGCCGACGGGGACCTCCTCGGCACGGTAGGCGAGCACGTCGGCGGCCTGCAGCACCGGGTAGAGCAGCAGCCCGGCGGAGACGAGCTCGCGCTGCCCCAGCGACTTGTCGCGGAACTGGTGCATGCGCTGCAGCCGGCCGAGCTCGGTGACGCTGCACAGCAGCCATGTCAGCTCGGTGTGCTCGTGCACGTCGCTCTGGCGAAAGAGGATGCAGCGCTTGGGATCGAGGCCCGCGGCGAGCAGGATCGCGGTCGTGTCGTACAGCCGCTCGCGCAGCTCGGCGGGGTCGTAGGCGACGGTGGTCGCGTGCAGGTCGACGATGCAGAAGATGCCCTCGCCGCGCTCCTGGCTCGAGATGTACTGCGCGATCGCGCCGATGTAGTTACCGAGGTGCTTGCGCCCGGTGGGCTGGATGCCGGAGAAGATGCGCACGTGGCCTCAGCGCCGGCGCTGCGAGCTGTCGGTGAGCCACGGCGGGTCCCAGCCGGTGTCGTTCTGGTTGACGTTCGTGCCGGGCGGGACGATCTCATCGATGCGGTCGAGCACCTCCGCGCTCAGCTTCGTCTCCAGGGCCGGCAGCTGGCTCTCGAGCTGCTCCATCGTGCGCGGGCCGATGATCGCGGCGGTCACCGCCGGGTGCTCGGTGACGAACGCGAGCGCCATCTCGATCGGCGAGATCCCGGACTCGTCCGCGAGCTCGCCGAGCGCCTGCGCGGCCGCGAGCTTTGCCTGGTTGCCCGGGATCGACATGTCATAGCGCGAGGGGATCATCTGCGCGCGCCTGCTGTCCGCGGGCGAGTCCCCGCCCTTGCCGTACCTGCCAGACAGCCAGCCGCCGGCGAGCGGACTCCACGGGATCACGCCCATCCCGTAGCGCTCGCACACGGGCAGCACGTCGGCCTCGATGCGGCGGATCAGCATCGAGTAGGGCGGCTGCTCGCAGACGAAGCGCTCGCGCCCGCGCCGACGCGCGACCCACTGCGCCTCGACGATCTCGTGCGCGGGGAACGTCGAGCTGCCGATGTAGCGGACCTTGCCGGCGTGCACGAGGTCGCTGAGCGCGCCGAGCGTCTCGTCGATGTCGGTGTCGGGCTCGGGACGGTGGATCTGGTAGAGATCGATCCAGTCGGTTTTCAGCCTCCTCAGGCTGTTCTCGACCTCTTTGACGATCCAGCGGCGGGAGTTGCCGAACTGGTTTGGATCCTCATCGTGCATGCGCCCGTGGATCTTCGTGGCGAGCACGACCGAGTCCCGCCGCCCGCCGGCGAGCGCCTTGCCGACGATCTCCTCGGACTCCCCGCGCGAGTAAACGTCGGCGGTGTCGATGAAGTTGATGCCCGCGTCCAGGGCGCGGTGGATGATCGCGATCGAGTCCTCGTGGTCGGTGTTGCCCCACGCGCCGAACATCATCGCGCCGAGGCACAGCGGGCTGACGCTGACGCCGGTGCTGCCGAGTTTGCGGTGCTCGATCGCCATCGCCTATGCCTGAAGCCCGCGGATCACGCCAAAACCTCGCGGATGATCGGGTTCTTGGCCGCGGCGACCTCGTCGAGACGGCGCACGGGGGTGCTGTAGGGCGCGCCGAGCGCGATCTCGGGATCGGCGGCGGCCTCCCTGAGGATCGCGGCGACGGCGTCGGCGAACGCGTCGAGCGTCTCCTTGGTCTCGGTCTCGGTCGGCTCGACCATCAGCGCCTCCTCGACGAGCAGCGGGAAGTACACGGTCGGCGGGTGAAAGCCGAAGTCGAGCAGGCGCTTGGCGAGGTCGAGCGTCTTGATCTGAAGCTCCTTCTTCATCGGCCCGCCGGAGAGCACGAACTCGTGCATGCACAGCTCCCCGTAGGCGAGCGGCAGATACTCGGCGACGCCGTGCTGCCTGAGCCGCGCGAGCAGGTAGTTGGCGTTGAGCACGGCCGCTTCGGAGGCGTCCTTGAGGCCGTCGCCGCCGAGCGAGCGGATGTAGGCGTAGGAGCGCACGAAGCAGCCGTAGTTGCCGTGGAAGCCGCGCAGGCGCCCGATCGACTTGGAGCCCACGCGCCCGTGGCCGAAGTCGAGGTCGTATGCGCCGTCCTCGCGCCGGGCGACGACGGGGACCGGCAGGAACGGGGCGACGCGCTCTGAGACGGCGATCGGGCCGGAGCCGGGACCGCCGCCGCCGTGGGGCTGGGTGAAGGACTTGTGCAGGTTGAAGTGCACGATGTCAAAGCCCATGTCGCCGGGGCGCGAGAGGCCCATGATGGCGTTGAGGTTGGCGCCGTCGTAGTACAGCGTCGCTCCCACGCCGTGCACGATCTGCGCGATCTCGGCGATGTTGGGGTCGAACAGGCCGAGCGTGTTGGGGTTGGTGAGCATCAGGCAGGCGACGTCGGTGTCGGCCTTCGCGCGCAGGTCGTCGATGTCGACGCCGCCGTCGGCGTTGGTGGCGAGCTTGACGACCTCGAAGCCAGCCATCGTGACGGTCGCGGGGTTGGTGCCGTGGGCGGTGTCGGGCGTGAGCACCTTGTGGCGCGACTCGCCGCGATCCTCGTGGTAGGCGCGCGTCACGAGCAAGCCGGCGAGCTCGCCGTGGCTCCCGGCGGAGGGCTGCAGCGAGACGTGCGGCAGGCCCGAGAGCTCCGACAGCGCGCGCTGGAGGTTCCACATCAGCTCGAGCGCGCCCTGCGCGCGCTCGGGGTCCTGCAGCGGGTGCAGCCGCGCGTGGCCGGGGAGCGCGGCGGCGCGCTCGTGCAGCCGCGGGTTGTGCTTCATCGTGCACGAGCCCAGCGGGTAGAAGCCGGAGTCGAGGTCGTAGTTGCGCTTTGAGATGCCGACGTAGTGGCGCACGATCTCGGGCTCTGAGACCTCGGGCAGCCGCGGCGGCTCTTTGCGGCGGAAGCGCTCTGGCAACAGCTCGCCGACGTCCACGGGCGGCACGTCGAGCTCGGGGCAGAGGAACGCGCGGCGCCCGGGCGCGCCCTTCTGGAAGATCGTGCGCGCGACCTGGCGCTGTAGCGGCGGGGCGGGCGCTGTCGCGGCGCTCGCGTGCGGGTGGTGGCCTTCGAGGGGTGGGCGGGAATTCAAATCATCGTGGAGGTGGTTTTCGTCGATCGGGCTCATACGGTCACCGCCGCCTGGCGCTGCCCCGCCGTCTGACGCTCAGCGGCGACGGCCGCCCCGAGGACCTCGACGAGCCGGTCGATGTCGGCGCGCGTGCGCCGCTCGGTGATCGCGACGAGCAGCACGCCGCGGTCCTGCTCGCGGCCGCTGAGCGCGTGCACGTCGACGCCGGGGTTGATGCCCTCAGCGGCGCAGCGGCGCTTGACGGCGGCGACGTCGGCGTCGAGGCGCAGCGCGAACTCGCGGATCACGGGCTGCTCGTGCAGCTTCTCGACCCCATCGAGCGCGGCGAGCGCCTCGCGCGCGTAGTGGGTGCGGGCGAGCAGCAGCTCGCCGAGCTCGACGATGCCGCGGCGCCCGAGCCAGCTGAGGTAGACGACGCCGGCGAGCGCGTTGAGCGCCTGGGAGGTGCAGATGTTGGAGGTGGCTTTCTCGCGGCGGATGTGCTGCTCGCGCGTCTGCAGCGTGAGCACGAACCCGCGCCGGCCGTCGACGTCGACGGTCTCGCCGGCGATGCGCCCGGGCATGCGCCGCAGGTACTCCTCGCGCGCGGCGAACAGACCGAACGACGGCCCGCCGAAGTCGAGGCGATTGCCGAGCGACTGGCCCTCGCCGACGGCGACGTCGACGCCGCACTCGCCCGGGGGCGCGAGGATGCCGAGCGCGATCGGGTCGACCTGCGCGATGACGACGGGGACGCGCCCACCGTCACCGTCGCCCGCGGAGGCCTTGGCGGCGGCGCTGAGGGCGGCGGCGTCCTCGACGGCGCCGTAGAAGTTGGGCTGCGCGAAGATCGCGGCGCTCGTCTCCGAGTCGATCGCGTCTGCCCACGCGCCGGGGTCGGTGACGCCGTCGCGCAGCGCCACCTCGACGACGTCCATGCCGAAGCCGTGGGCATAGGTGCGCAGCGTCTCGATCGTGTGCGGGTGCATGCCGGCGCTGACGACGAACCGGCGACCGTCGTTGTGGAGCTTTGCGAGATAGCCGGCGGCGGCGACCGCGGAGGGGCCCTCGTAGACGGAAGCGTTCGAGACGGGGAGGGCGGTCAGCTCGGAGATGGCGGTCTGGTACTCGAACATCACCTGCAGCCCCCCCTGGGAGATCTCGGGCTGGTAGGGGGTGTATGGCGTGAGGAACTCCGAGCGCTCCATCAGCATGTCGATCAGCGCGGGGACGTAGTGGTCGTACATGCCGGCGCCGAGGAAGCTGAGCTCGTCCTCGGCGCTGGTGTTGCGCGCGGCGAGCGCGCGCAGGTGCTCGTAGACGTCCTGCTCGGGCAGGCCATCGGGCAGCTCGAGCTCGCGGCCGAGGCGCACGGGCTCGGGTATCTGGCGCTCGAAGATCTCCCGCAGCGAGCCGACCCCGATCGCCGCGAGCATCGCGTCGAGATCCTGCGGGGTGATGGCGGTGTAGCGACTCAACTACAGCCCAGCCTAGCCGGCCAGCGTGGCGATGTAGGAGGCGGCGTCGAGCAGCGCCTCGCGCTCGGCGGGAGCGGACAGGCGCACCTTGACGAGCCAGCCCTCGCCGTAGGGGTCCTCGTTGATCATGCCGGGGTTCTCGGCGACGATGGGGTTGACCTCGACGACCTCGCCGGAGAGCGGGGCGACGACGTCGGAGACGGCCTTGACGGACTCCACCTCGGTGTAGGGCTCGTCCTTCGTGAGCGTCGTCCCGAGCGCGGGCGCCTCGAAGAACACGACCTCGCCGAGCGAGTCCTGGGCGTACCAGGTGATCCCGAGCGTCGCGAGGGCGGCGTCATCGGCGTCGATGCGCGCCCAGTCGTGCTCGGGGTGATAGAGGAGCTCGGCGGGGTAGCTGGCCTGCGCCATTCACGCGTCCTTTCTGTAGAGCGGCTTGTCCTTGACCACGGCGGGGCGCATCTTGCCACGAACGTCTATCTCCAGCCGGGTGCCGCTGGCGGACCGCTGGGCGGGCACGTAGGCGAGGCCGATGCCGGTGTGCAGGCACGGCGAGAGCGTGCCGCTGGTGACCTCGCCCCCTCCAGCCACGGGGTTTCCCTGGCGGGCGATCCCGGGCCCGTCGATCGCGAACGCGACGAGCCGCTCGGCCGGTCCGCGCTCGCGCACCGCGCGCACGGCGCCCGAGCCGATGAAGCCGGTGTCCTCCTTGCAGCACCAGCCGAGCCCCGCTTCGATCGGGCCGCGCTCGACGCTGAGGTCGTTGCCGTAGAGGTGAAAGCAGACCTCCAGGCGCAGCGTGTCGCGCGCGCCGAGCCCCGCGGGCGTGGCGCCGCGGCGCACGATCTCATCCCACAGCGCGGGCGCATCCTCGGCGGCGCACAGCAGCTCGACGCCGTCCTCGCCGGTGTAGCCGGTGCCGCACACGATCACCTGGGCGCCGGCCAGATGCCGCGCCTCGGCGCGCATGCGCGCGGGCAGCGGCGCGTCTGAGATCGCCTGCACGATCTCGCGCGCACGCGGCCCCTGGACGGCGAGCATCGCCCACTCGTCGATCCGGTCGTGAACCTCGACGTCAGCCACCTCAGCGGCGTGTGCGCGAAACCAATCGAGGTCCCGCTCGTGGTTTGAGGCGTTGCTGATCGTCAGGTAGCGATCGACATCGAGGCGGTAGGTGAAGAGGTCGTCGAGCACGCCGCCGTCCTCGCGGCAGAGCACACTGTATTGGGCCCCCCCGCCACCCCCGCCGCTGCCACCGAGAGCGATCTTGGCGACGTCGTTTGAGAGCAGCCGCTGTAGCAGCTCGAGCGCCCCCGCCCCGCGCGTTTCGATCTCGCCCATGTGCGAGACGTCGAAGATCCCGCACGCCTCGCGCACGGCGATGTGCTCCTGGATGACGCCCTCGTATTGCACGGGCATCTCCCAGCCGGCGAAGTCCACGAGCTTGGCGCCGGCGGCGACGTGGCGGTCGTACAGGGGGGTTCGGCGCAGGGCCGGGGGTGCGGTCGAGGACATGGCGCCCAGGCTAGCGAAGGGGTCGAGGCCCAGAGGTTCGCACCTACCGAAGTACTGCCGGCCAGTACATAAATGTACCAGTGAGCAGTACATTTATACTCGGCTCGCCCCGCTAATTCTGCGTCGCTTCCCCGGGCGAGGCAAAAGGGCTCGTAACCCGCAGCCATTCCTCGAAGAATGGGTCGACGAGGCGCCACCCGCCCGCCGTCTTCTGCAGCAGACCGCGCTTGTAGAGGCGCTCACATGCGTCGGGAAGCCGTGTGTGGCTGGAGAACCCGTACAGATTCACGTTCACGCGGCTGGTCAGGTGCTCACCACCATGATCCGCAAGCACGGCGAGCGCTCGCAGGTCGTTTGCCGCCGTGTCGTCGCCGTCGGCGAGTCCCTGCACGATCGCCTGAAACTCCTGCGTGTCGGTACCGCGAATCAGCTCGTCGTAAGCGTGCTGAACGACGTCCGATGCGATCGGGTACGGCTTTTCCGCGGCCCGCCATACCGCCCACGCGAGCTGCTGGGTTCGCTTGGGGTGCGAGCGCGTCAGGTTGAGCAGGTGCAGCAACGCCTCCTCTTGCGCGGGCTTCCCGGTCGCCTGGAATTGGAAGTCCAGAAACTCGAGGAAGTCCTCGGCGGCGATCTGCGGGAGCTCTGCCTGGTAGGCCTCCCCGAATAGAGGCTCATCGCTGTTCTCCACCATCATCCGCAGCGCGTTGCGAATGCTGCCGGTCATCAAGAGCGTCACGTGGTTGGCTCCAGCGCTCATCAGCGCGGAGCGGATGATCGCCAGAGGCCTGTTCGGGCAGTGGCGCAGCATCTGAAACTCATCGAACACCACCACCAGGTGCTTGCTCAAGCGCGCGAGCGACGCGAGTTGCGCGTGCAAGGCCTCTCCGTCCTGCTCCGGCGTGACCCCAGAACGTTTCACGCTCCCCTTCACGACCCTGATGTCGAAGCCGATCTCCTTCTCCATCAACTGCAGCTGCCGCCGCGCCTCGCGTCTGAGCGCCCTCTCCGGATGCGCGACCAGCGCATCGTGCACGCAGGCGCAGAAAGCGGGAATGCTCATCGCTCGCTGGAGGTTGACGCGCACCACCTCGTGCGGTGGCGCGTCTGACCCGTGCGATCGAGCGAGCTCGTGCATCAGCTGCGTCGTGAACGTCGTCTTGCCCGTGTCCCGGGGCCCGAACAGCACCACGTTCGTCCGCGCCTTCAGCATCAGCGCCATCTCGGACGCGAAGGCGTCCATGCCGACGATCTTCGACGTGTCGTCGATGGGGCGTCCCCACACGAACGGATTCAACGTGGACATGCGTAAATTGTACTAGCCAACAGTACAATTTTGTACTGTCCGGCAGAACTTTTTCACGCGCGCCATGGCTGGGCGCAGACGGGCCGAGCTTGGTTCGCTAACGCAGGAACGGCGGGACGTCGATGTCCTCGTCGGAGATCTCGAGCGTCGAGCGCTGGCGATCTGAGATGCGGGGGTTGCGGTCGGGGCGCGCGGGGGCGCGCGACTCGCGGCGGGAGCTCGAGCGCAGCGCGCCGCCGCGGTGGTCGAAGCCGGTGCCGATCACGGTCACGCGCACCTCGTCGGACATGCTCTCGTCGATCACGGCGCCGAAGATGATGTTGGCGTTGGGGTCGGCCTCGTTCTGGATGATCTCGGCGGCGTCGTGGACCTCGAACAGGCCGAGGTCTTTGCCGCCGGTGATGTTCAGCAGGATCCCGGTGGCGCCGTCGACCGACTCTTCGAGCAGCGGCGAGGAGATCGCCGCCTTGGCGGCGTCCGCGCAGCGGTTCTCGCCGGCGGCGGTGCCGATGCCCATCAGCGCCGAGCCGGCGTCCTGCATGATCGTGCGCACGTCGGCGAAGTCGAGGTTGATCAGGCCGGGGATCGTGATCAGATCGGTGATCCCCTGGACGCCCTGACGCAGCACGTTGTCGGCCTCGCGGAACGCGTCGAGCATCGACGTGCGGCGCTCGACGACCGTCAGCAGCTTCTCGTTGGGGATCACGATCAGCGTGTCGACGACCTCGCGCAGCCGCTCGATGCCCTCGATCGCCTGGCGCCCGCGCTGGGAGCCCTCGAACTCGAACGGGCGCGTGACCACGCCGACGGTCAGCGCGCCGATCTCGTTCTTGGCGATCTCCGCGATCACAGGCGCCGCGCCGGTTCCCGTGCCGCCGCCCTCGCCCGCGGTCACGAACACCATGTCGGCGCCCTTCAGCGCCTCCTTGATGTCGTCGCGCGACTCCGACGCCGCTGCCAGGCCGACGTCGGGGTTGGCGCCAGCGCCGAGACCCTTGGTCGACTCGTGGCCGATGTTCAGCTTGATGTCGGCGTCGCACATCGCGAGCGCCTGCGCGTCGGTGTTCGCGGCGATGAACTCGACGCCACGCAGCCCAGCGTCGACCATGCGGCTGACCGCGTTGGTACCGCCGCCGCCGACCCCCACGACCTTGATGACAGCCAGATAGCTTCCGCTTCTCTCCATGATGGTTTCCGTCCGAAGCCTTCAGTAGGAATATAGGGTTGGCAGCATACTGATCGCCGAACCGCCGGGTTGTGCACGTTATGCAGGGATCTTCGCCCTGTCAACGATCGCGTTCAGTCTCGCAACAAACGTTGCAGATCGCCCGACTCTCGACCACTGCCTGAGAATCTATCAGCAAGTCGCATAAGCCTCGAGTTGAGGTTGAGGTTGTCAGCCTTCCGGTTCGGGCGTGCTCTGGGACGCTTCGGCTTCGCTCGCAGCGCTGGTTTCCGGTTCGGTGGTGCTCGCTTCGGAGCCCTGTGGGGAGGTGGAGGCGGCGCCCGAGGGCGATGACGCTGCCGGTTCGGTGCCGGTGCTCGATGGCGTGCCGCTGCCGCTGGAGAGACCCGCGGCGAGCGCGGCGATCGTCGATTCCGTGCTGTCCGGCTGTTCGCTCGACCCCGCATCTGTCGTGGCGCTCGCGTCGGGCGGCGTCACGCCCGCGGGGAAGCCGGCGGCCGGATGGGAGGGCAGGCGCACGTCGACGTACGACGCGCCCGCGGAGCTCGGGTCGGCGAGCACGCGCGCGAGCGACAGCCACTTCGCGAGCGCGCGGCTGGCGTCGCCGAAGTACACAAGCAGGCCGTTGCGCATCGCCACCGTCAGCCCTTTCGCTCCCGTGAACACGCGTTCGATGTGCTTGGCGAACGGCGCCGGCGCCGCTCCCAGCACGCTCAGCGCGGCCAGCACGCTCGTGCCGCCGACGTGCCGGCCCGGCGCCGGCAGCGACCAGCCGCTGACGCTCGGCAGCGCCCCCGACAGCAGCGCCGGCCCGAGCACCACGCCGTCTGCGGCCACCGCCGCGCGCACGCCGCCCACGCTCAGCGCCGCCACCGGCAACTGCTCGATCACCTCGATCCGCAGCCCGTGCGGGAAGCTCGCGATCGCGCGCACCGAGCGAACCACCCGCAGCGGCGCCACCGCCGCCGCAAGCGCGCCGTCGCTCACGTCGAGCGTGCTCATGCCATGCGCTGCCTGCGTCAGCGCCGCCTGCACCTCTTGGGCGTCGGCGCCGTGCACGCCCGTGATCTGCACGCGCTGCACCGCCACGAACGGGGATTGGCGCAGCCACAGCCAGGCACAGCCGAGGAGCGGGAGGGCGACCAGGGCCGCCAGCAGGGTGATGCGCAGGCGGCGACGGCGGAGGATGGAGGTCGTCGCGGTGCGGGCAAGGTCCGCGGCGGCGGTGAACGGGCGCAGGGCGCCGAGCGCGGGGGGCGACGATTTGGGAGCGGCGCGACGCGGGCGCGAGCCGGCGGCGCGGCGACGGCCAGGGGCGGCGGCGATCGATCGACTCATCCTTGAGTCTTCGACGTTGGGGCGGGAGCCCCTACATCAACGCAACGCGCGTGCTCGATGACGGGGCCCGGTACGCGTCTGATTTGCCCTCAGCAAACCCACGCGCCTATAGCGCGGTCCCACGTTCCAGCAGCACTCCCGTCGAGCGCCGGATCGAGAAACGGCCGAACCACCGCCAACGCTCCATCGAGGTCCCTCGCCACCGGCAACAGCGAGCGCCCAGCCTCCGCTCGATATCCCTCATCCCACAGCTGGCGATCGGGCACATCGAACCGGCCTGGCAACACGAGGCCGCGGCGGCGCGCCTCGGATGTGAGTGCCGTCATCTGTGCCACGGCGTCCACGCTCGCTCCTCTCGCTATCGCGACGAGGTCCACCAGATCGCGGAACCTCGTCGAAGGCATACCGCCAGCACCATGCCTCTCGATCGTCGCGGCCACCTTGTCGGCGACGTGATCGACCAACGGATATGCGCGATAGCCACCTTGCTCGATGTCGGCCATGCCCACGAGGGCGAGCGCCGGAACATCCTCCGGCTCGCCGGTCATACGCAGGTCCGACCCAACCAGGTCGACATGGAACCGCGCCCACTGAGTAGCTCCAACGTGGGCAACCACGGGTAGGCGTAGGCCAGCGGCGCCGTCCGCCACCGACCTGCGAGGCCCGACGTCGAAGCGAAACCAGTCGCCCAGGTCGCGTCCAGCTGCTGTGCGCAGATCGGACTCGGCCGCATCCGTGGTTGTAGCCCGGTAGACGTCGACGTCCAGTGATGCCCTCACTCCGATATCCCGCGCGAGGAGCGCGACGGCGCCCTTCACGATCCATCCGCCATCCGCGAGGTACAGGCGCTCGAGCAGCCGGTCGTACGCCAGCTGTCGCTGAAGCTGCTGCGGCTCCCACGGCCCGTCCTTCGCCAGCGCCCGCAACCTGGCTTTCAGCGCCTCGCGAAACGCAGCAGCCGTCTTGTACGCACTCACGCTGAGCTCTCCACGATCGCGCCTTCAGGCGCTCCGACCGTGGGCGTCTCTCGATGGATGTGAGCTCGCGCCTCAGACATCCAGACAGTCGTCGCTGGATCGCCCACGAGATCCAGCATCCACTGAAGCAGTGCGAGCCCATCTCCTTTGCGGAGCCCAAAGCGCGCGGCGTGAGGCGCCAGCGCATCGACGACGAGGCCGGCCCGCTCGCTCTCGCCGCGTAGCGCATCACTCACGACATGGGCCACCGCCGATGGGTCCTCGCGGTCGTAGAGGAGGTCAGACGCGATGCGGGCCGGCCGCGTTACGGGTAGTCCGCGCAGCACAATCCATTCCTCGGGCCCGAGATGGCGCCGGTGGATCCGCACGTCAGTCCGCCGCGATTGGCGCCGGCGGTCCACGGTGAAGTCGTGCTGGTCTTCCGGCAGATGCCCAAGCCCGTACATGTCTGCCGCCGACCTGTGCGAGACGACCCCGTCAGAGGTACCGCGTTCCCATCCCATCACCGCCGGCGCAAGCTGAAGCCAGGCCGCGCGGAGCTCGAGATGATCCGGCTCGGGTGCCCCGACGATGCGGTACACGCCATGCGCAACCCGTCGCATCACTGACCCGTCCCCCGTGAGACGGTCGATCGTGGTCTGGCCAACGCCGGCGTTGAGAGCTTGTCGTCGGGTTACGAGCCCCCACTGATCCTCGGCGATCCCGGTCAGACGCGCGAGCGCAGGATAGCTTGGCATTGCTGCATTATACCCTTATATCGGTGTATTTTGCAGCAGTGCTGCAATGTATATGCTTCGTTATACCCCGGAAAAGGTGATGTTCGCAGTATCCCACGGCGCAACAGCCGGTTCCCGCGTTTGTCGGTCGCCACATGCCGAAACTGCTCTGCGAGCTCGTCGGATACGTTTCTGCCCAATACGAACGACCGATCGGGGAGATCATGGAGAACACCACGGTGCCTGACGCGTTCGGAACGCTCGAGCGAGTATCGGCACGAGCAGGCTGGCCGCACGAGGCTCACGAGTTCACGCCGTGGCTGGCAGAGAATGTCAGCCTGCTCGGGGAGGCGCTTGGGCTCTCGCTGGAACTACAGGCACGGGAGCACAAAGTCGGGCGCTACTCCCTCGATTTGCTGTTGTCAGACTCCGCGGAGCGGACTGTGATCGTCGAGAACCAGTTCGAGCAGACCGACCACGACCATCTCGGCAAGCTCCTAACGTATTGCGCTGGGACCGAGGCGGATGTGGTGATCTGGATCGCCGAGCGGCTCAACGAGGAGCATGCCGCCGTCCTCGAGTGGTTGAACGAGAACACCCGTGCCGGGATCGGGTTCTTCGGCATCGAGCTGGAGCTCCTGCGCATCGACAAGTCCCCACTGGCACCCAACTTTCGAGTGCTCGTTCAACCGAATGATTGGACGAAAGGCATACGGCCAACCGCCGCACCATCAGTCAATTGGGACTGGGTCAAGTACCGCGACGACCTCAAGATTCCAGACTCGCGCCTGGAGGTCGGTCGCGCGCTCGCCGATCAGCTTGAGAAGGAGATCGCTGGACAAGGGGTGCCGTGGACCGTCCAATTCCGAAAGGGCTATCTCGCGCTCCTCAGACCCGGCGGCTATCGCGTCGCCATCGTTGACCTGTACTGGAAGCAGGCGCCACGCTTTGCCGTCCGTCTCCCAGACACACCTGAGGCACTCGGCTTTCCCAGCCCTTACCCCAACCTCAACACATCCTGGGATGCCGCTGAGAACATGTGGGGCTGGACGATCCCGTCCATCACGGATGTCCCACACGTGGGCACCGCACTAGCTCTTGTCGAGTCCCTGCACCCCGAGACCGGCCCCATGACAATGCCGTCGGAGGCTGGCGAGAGCGATCCGAGGCTGCTCTAGATCGCCCATTGTGGGCTCCTTGCTCTGGGGGCAGGCGATCCGAGCAGAGCCAGAAGGCGATCTCAAGAGGCGACGTAGACAAAGCGACAGCGGATCAGCCGGGCTGTCGAGGGCGAATTTCCTTCATGCCCGAGGTAGGTGGTACAGGGTCCGGCTGCGGTACGACCTAGAAGCTCGAGCAATTGAGGACGTGCGGATCGACGCTGTGGCGCAGCTCGGTGCCGTGCGAGGTCTTCCCATTGTTGTAGAACGCGTCAGCCGACACGTAGTAGCGACCGCTCCAGGGAGCAGACGCGATCCGATACCACCACGTGTTGCCGTCCGCGACAGCAAACCCGGAGACCCTGCACGCAACCTCCACGGCGATCCCGGTGGCAATCGACGGCCCTTGTGCTCCAGCCGCGTCGGTGTAATTCGTCCAAGTGTTCGCGGTGCCGCGACTCGCCTCCGACGATCCCATCGCGCGGGCACCCGGACGGTCGCAGAGCCCGGGAATCGGGGCCATGGTCGGGTGGCTGCCGTGACAACTATCGGCAATTCTCAGGGACAGGGCCGCATATCCAGCCTGCGCAGCATTCCAGTGCCGCTCGGCGTAGAGGGAGTCAACTACGCCACGTTCTTGCATCACATCGGCGTACAGGATGCTTCGCAGTCCGCCTCTCGTCTGATCGACGGACCGCAGCTCGCTTTCAAAGATCTCCCGAGCGTTCTGCGCCGGCTCAAACTGACTGGGCGCCTTAGTTGCCGCTGGAGCAAGCACGTGCGTGACGCCGACAGTAACCACACACGCGACTGCCGTGATGACGGCCTGCAGCAGCAGTTTGCAGCCCAGCGACCTCGCACCTCGCCTCCAACTCGAAGCCGGAGGAACCGATGAGACAGGCGCAATCGGGATGGTCGCTGACATTACCCGACATACATCGCCGAGCCAACTCGGTTACGACCGCTTGCCGGGGACTCTCAGCCATTTGGCCAGTGCCAATCCAACGAAAGCTTCTGTCCTTCAGCATTCTCGGCACAGATCAGCGTCGCGACGATCGCGCCACCTATCGCAACCGATCAGCGGACTCAATGCGTAGACGCTCACGGTGTGGCATCGGCTAGTCTCCGGTCGTGAGTCTGACGCGCATCGTGGTGGGGGGAAAGCTATGAGCCTCAGATCACGCTCCGGATGTGGAGGCGGATGGTGAACGATGACGGGCCGCGCATCCTCGATCGCCGGTGGGCGCTGCCAGCGCAGTTCAGGCCCGGCGCCAGCGCACGCGTCTACCAGGCAAGCGACCTCGAGGGTGAGATCACCGAGAAAGTGGCCGTGAAGGTGCTGCTTCCGACCATGTGCGGCGACAGCCGCCTGAGCACACAGGTGTCCAACCGCGAGTTCGAGTCTCTCTCGCGTCTTCGCCACCCTCACATCGTGCAGCTCCTTGGCGGAGGGCGGGACCCCGAGACGCAAGAGCGCTACTTCGTCTTTCCCTGGCTCGAGCACGACCTGCGAGCGGCGCTGGTCGAGAAGCCGCTCGAGGGATGGGACGACTTCCATCTCCGATTCGGTCGCGGTGTGCTGGACGCGCTCGCCTACGCCCACGCGAACGACATCGCTCACCGCGACATCAAGCCCGAGAACATCCTGCTGCGCGGCGACGGGCAGCCGTGCATCGCCGATTTCGGGATCGCGAAGATCCTCTCGAGGATCGCGCCGGAAGCCACGCTGCGCGACCACGGCACCCGACCGTATGCGCCACCGGAGTACGACGACGGCCGCTACCCCACCCGGCGCGACGTTTACTCCTTCGCGGTCCTCGCCATGCTCGCCATCACCGCGACCGACCCGTTTCAGACGCAATACGCCGAGGATCGCTACCGGGCTCTGAAGGACGCCTTCGCTCGCCTGGATGTGCCCGAGGGGATCGAGTCAGTGCTGCGGGAGGCGACTGACGCTGATCCGCAGGCCCGTCCCGCGAATGCGACCGCTCTTCGCGAACGGCTCGAGCGGATCGAAGCGGCTCGCGCCGCGCAGCGTCCAATCGAGGCGGTGTACGTCGAGCGTTGCCCCATCGTGCTCTCGCGCCGCGCCGGGGAAGCCCTGATGGAGGATCTCGACCTCGATACCGAGCTGCAGGTTCAAGAGGCGATCGCCGTCGACCTTGCAGACGGGTGCGCGCTGCGTTCGTGGGATCGCTCCAGCTTCGACGACGGCGCCTCCACCGAGGGCCACTACCATCTCATCGGAGCGGAGCTGCGCCTGCACGTCGTGGTCGCCGACCCCGGCCGCGATCACCTCGTCGTCGTAAACGCGTGGCCTGCGCCGAACTCTCAGCTCGAGCGCGAACGCGAACGTGGGTGGCAGCCAGCGTGGCTGTGGGCCTTTGATCGCCCGAGCGATCAGGTGCAGGGCCAGGATACGATCGCCACGCTCGAGCGCGAGGTCGCAAACCATGCCGCCGAGGAGCACCGCCGGAGGGTGCAGGCGGCTCGTGAGCGTCCGATCCGCATCTGGCGGCGTACGCTCGCCGCGCGTCGCGCCGTGGAGCGCGCCAGGGAGGCTCCGCTGCGCTACCGGACCTACCGCGAGACACCGGCCGGGTTCCTCTTCGAGGTGCTTGACATGACCGGTGATGAGCAGATCGGCGAGCTGCGTGTCGCGCCGACGACCGACGAGCGTGGACTGCTCGGCGAGATCGTTGCGATCGACTCCGGGAGGGTGACGCTCAATGCCTTGCGCGGTCACGCGGAGTTGCTCGAGCCCGCGGGCCTGCTAAAGCTCGACACCAGCGGCAACCGCTCGGCCCTTCGCCGCCAGGACCAGGCGCTGGACGCCCTTGAGTACGACAAGGGGGTCAGGGCCGACCTGCGCAGCCTCCTGATGGCACCCTCGACGGCGAGAGCTCCCGCGCCGGCCAGCGAGATCCAGTGGCGGGGCAGGCTCGATGAGCCCAAGCGCGACGCGGTGCGCGCCGCGCTTGGCGCGCCCGACATGCTGCTCGTGGAAGGCCCGCCCGGCACAGGCAAGACGACATTCATCGCCGAGCTGGTGCTGCAGGAGCTGATCCGTGCGCCACAGGCACGTATCCTTGTTTCCTCGCAGACGAACGCCGCACTCGACAACGTCCTTGAACGGCTACGCGAGCTCGACCCGGGGCTACGCCAGACGCGTGTGGCAAGACCGGGCGACAGCCGCATCTCTGCGGCGGTCGCCGACCTGACGGTGGAGCGCCAGATCGCCCGGTGGCGCGAGGAGGTGATCGCCTCCGGAGAGCAGTGGCTCGCATCCTGGGCGGCCGCTCACGAGGTTCCTGAGGTCGATCTGGAGCGCGCGATCCGCTATGAGGAGCTGGCGCGCGAGCGCGATGCGGTCGCTAGCCTGGAGGCCGAGCGCGGCGAGCTTCGCAGCCAGCTGCAAACCCGCTCCGGCGCTGGCCACGACACTGATGATGAGGTGAGCGCGGCGATCGCGGAGCGCCTGCGCCAACTCGAGGAGGAGCGCGCGAGCGCCCAGGGCAACGCGGCGGAGGCGACGGCGCGCATCGTCGAGCTCGAGGCCTCCGGCGATCCGGTGAGCCTCGCGCGGCTCACGGCGAGGGAGCTGCGTGCGCGGGCGGCGCAGGCGATGCCGAGTGACGGGCCGCATGTGAAGGCATGCCGGGAGCTGATCGAGGTGATCGGCGACTGGCGCGGGCGGTTCGGTCGCGGCGCAGAGTTCAAGGCGGCGACGTTGGCCCGCTCGCAGGTCGTGGCGGCCACGTGCGTGGGCTACGCGAGCACCCCGGGCTCTGAGACGATCGACTTCGACCTGTGCATAGTCGATGAGGCCTCCAAGGCGAACGCGACCGAGATGCTGGTGCCGATGGTGCGTGCTAGGCGCTGGGTGGTAGTCGGGGATCATCGCCAGCTTCCCCCGTTTCTGGAGGACTCGCTAGTCGACAAAGAGCTCTTGAGCGACCACAACCTTCGTCGTGATGAGATCAGCGAGACGCTTTTTGATCGCCTGCGCCGCCATTTGCCACAAGAGTGCCGGCGAACGCTTGACCGCCAGCATCGGATGGCGCCGGCGATCGGGGACTTGATCAGCGACTGCTTCTATGACGGTACGCTTCAGAGCGCGCCACGCAGGAGCCCGGCGTGGCTCTCAGAGGCGCTGCCAGCCGCCGTGTCGTGGCTTACGACCTCGAAGCTGCCGGGGCGCTTTGAGAGCCGCAGCGGAACGCAGATCACCAACAACCTCGAGGCACGCGCCGTCAGGCTGTTGCTCGGGAGAATTAACCGCGCAGCAGGCCGGGCGCGCCGCAAGCTGACGGTGGTCGCGCTCAGCGGTTACGCCGGCCAGCGTGATGCGATCAGGAGAGAGCTTGCCCCCTACGAATCATCGTGGAGGAACCTGAGCATCGAGGTCGCCACCGTGGACACCTTCCAGGGCCGCGAGGCTGACATCGCTATCTACTCGGTCACACGCTCGAATCCCCAGGGGAGCATCGGGTTCCTGGCCGAGAGCCGCCGGCTGAACGTCGCTCTCTCCCGGGGCCGGGATGCGCTTGTGATCCTGGGTGATCATCTCGCTGCTCGCACGAAAAGCCGCGAGAACCCCTTCGACCGGGTGATCGAGCACATCGAGGATCGTGAGGACTGCGTGATGGTGGGGGTGAAAGTGTGAGCGCGGAGGAGATCGCGGCGCGCTTCGCCGACGCGCGGCCCGGGCTCGTGCTCGCGAGCTTTGCGGATGTGGCGCTGCCGTTCTATCGGCTGTCGGTGCGAGTGCGGACGATCGAGCACAAGGACGTCACCCCGTTCGAGGACTACGCGATGCGCTCGCTGGCGGCGGGCGTGGAGTCCCAGGGCGACATCGAAGCGATGCTCGGTCTGGACCGGCCGCTGCTTGAGGCGACGCTCGTGGGTCTGGCCGAGCAGGAGGCGATCGAGCTCGGCAGCGAGCAGGGCGAGGAGCGCCAGACGGTCATGCTGACCAAGAAGGGCCGGGAGATGCTTCGCAGCGCCTCCTCGATCCAGAGCAGCGAAGCGGTGATCGAGATCGACTACGACGGCCTGCTGCGTGAGCCGGTGGGTTTCCTCGCGCGTTACCTGGAGCCCCGGCAGCTCGTGCGTGAGGGGATCCGTGAGATCCCGCCGCACCCGGCGCGGGCCCCGACCGAGGAGGAGCTCCGCGGCCAGCTCGATCGTATCGAGGCGATTATCCGGGCGACCGGCGGTCCGCGGCGGGAGCGCGCCGATGTGCTGGGTGTCCGCTCGATCCAGCGGCGCACCCGGATCTTTCAGCCGGCGGTGGCGCTGGTCTACCGAACCCGAGGCGCCAAGCGCTCGCAGGGGCAGGTGGCATTCGTCGTCGCCGGAGCGTTCTCAGAGCGCCACGCGGAGGTGTTCGCGAAAGCCGGTCTGGCAGCGAAACTCGGCGTCGCCCGGCGTGGCCTCGAGGACGGGCAGCAGCTCGCAGCGCGCGCCCTTGGCAAGGAGGTGGTTGATCTCGCGAAGTCCCCGGCCACGACGGAGGCGCCCGCCGTCAGCAAGGGTTCGTTGGATGTGAACCCCACGAGCGGGGTTCGTGGTGTCGAAACCTACGAGCACCCGGAGCTGCTTCGCCATGCGCTTCGCAGCGCCACTGAGAGGCTCGTGCTGATCAGCCCGTGGCTTCGATCGGCGGTCCTTGACAAGGAGCTGCTCGCCGATTTCGCGGGCGCGCTCGATCGTGGCGTGGAGCTCTATCTGGGTTGGGGGATTGGCGGAGAAGGAGCAACCGGACGCGACGCTGATGCCGAGGCGCTTCAGTCGCTCGGCAGGCTCGCCGAGGAGCACGCGAACTTTCATTTCAGTCGATTGGGGAGGACCCACGCGAAGGTCCTGATCTGCGACCGCAGGTTCATGGTCGTCACGAGCTTCAACTGGCTGTCGTTCAAGGGCGATCCGAAGCGGACGTTCCGCGATGAGCGTGGCCTATTGGTGAGCCTCGCCGAGCAGATCGATGACCAATTCGATGAGATGATCCGCCGCTTCGAGCAGTGGCCTTGATGGCGAAATCAATCCTGGAGGGCGACCGCGCCATCACGCGCTCGGCCGCACTGAGCGTTGGGTGAGGCCAGCAGCAGGCACGCGCCGAGCGGGGCCGCCCGACGGGATCCGCCGGTGCTTTATTTCAGGGGCGATCCTGCACGAGCAGCGCGGCTCTAGCCGTAGCAAATGCATGTACTCGCTCATCGACGCGTACCAGGCGCGTTGGTCCCAGCCGGCACAACGCTCGACAAGAGCACTTGCAAGGCAATGCCGCACTGCCGGCGCTCGTGCGGTCACAGCCTTCGACCGCCCCCGCTCTCCGGTGTGGGACAGTTTCGGGGGAGGCCCGACCCACGAAGGCCTCTAGCGCCTTGAGCGCCTCGCCTTTCGCACCTTGGATCCACGATCCACAGTCGATTGCGAGGCGTCAGGCATTTCTCCGCCAACTCGTGCAACCGACAGCCGCCTACCGAGGAGACAGACGTTGAACCTGCGACCGTCCCGACCCGCAGCGCCCAAACTGGGAACGTCGCCACTCACCACGAAAGCCGCACGTCCCCCAGCGTCTGCACCTCCGGCTCCAGCTCGACGCCAAAGCGCTCCAGCACGCGGCGTCGCCCCTCGGCCATCACCGCGATCACGTCTGCCGTGGTGGCCGTGCCGGTGTTCTCGATGAAGTTCGCGTGCTTGGGCGCGAAGCGCGCACCGCCGACCGTCAGACCATTGCAGCCGGCGTCCGAGAGCAGCAGGCCCGCGCTGCGACCCTCGACCAGTGTCCCCGCCCGCCCGTCGGGGTTCTTGAAGGTCGAGCCGAACGTCTTGATCCCCTGCGGCTGGGCCTCGTGGCGCCAGCGGCGCATCTCCTCGAGCTTCGCCTTCACCGCCGCGGGCTCCGCCGGGGTGAGCAGCAGGCTTGCTTGGATCACGATCTCGCCGTCGGCGATGCTCGAGTGGCGATAAGTCAGGCCGAGCTCGCTTGGCTCGCGGCGCTCGACTCCCGTCGCTGTCGCGATCTGCACCCACTCGAGCGGCGACTCCAGCTCGCCGCCGTACGCGTTCGCGTTCATCCGCACCGCGCCGCCCACCGTCCCCGGGATGTTCACGCCGAACTCGATCCCCGACAGGCCCGCCCGCGCCGCCCGCGCCGCCACCGCCGGCAGGCGCGCGCCGCCGCCGCACAGCATGCGCTCACCGTCTACCGAGATCGCCGCCAGATCGCGGTCGAGCTTGACCACCAGGCCTGACACGCCCTCGTCGGCCACCAGCAGGTTCGAGCCTGAGCCCACGACGCTCACCGCCACGCCCTCTTCCGCTGCCCACCCCACCAGCTCCAGCAGCTGCTCCTCGCTGCCCGCGCGCGCGAAGAACTCCCCGCTGCCACCCGTGCGCACCGTCGTCAGCCGCGCGAGCGGGTAGTCGCGCTGGACGCCCTCTGGCACGTTCACGCCGCCACCAGCGCCCGCCCCAGCGCGTCGACATCGCCCGCGCCCATCACCACGCATACGTCGCCGTCCATCAGCACCCCCCTCAGGACCGGCTCAGCGGCGGCGAAGCTTGGCAGCCAGTACACCGGCCGTCCGCCCGCGACGTCCGCGCACGCCCGCGCGATCAGCAGGCCGCTCACGCCCGGGTGGTCCTCCGCGCGCTCGCGCGCCGGGTACACGTCCAGCACCGCCACCACGTCCGCCAGCGCCAGCGCACGGCCGAACTCCCTCGCAAGCAGCGCCGTGCGCGAATAAAGGTGGGGCTGGAACACCGCCACCAGCCGCCTGTGCGCCAGCGTGCGCGCGCCCCGCAGCGTCGCTTCGATCTCGCTCGGATGGTGCGCGTAGTCCTCGTAGAGCAGCGCGCCCTGTGGACTCTCGCCCAGCGGCTGAAAGCGCCGGCCCGCGCCGTGGAAGTCCGCCAACCCCGCGATCGCCAGCGCCTCGTCCGCACCCGCCAGCCGTGCCGCCTCCAGCGCGCCCGCGGCGTCGAGCGCGTTGTGGGCGCCCGGGACCGCCAGCACGACCTCGTGTCCGCGCCAATCAAGGCGCGAGCCGCCCGGCACGAGCACCGGGTCGGGTACGTCGTACGCGACGACCTCGACGCCCGGCAACGGCGCGAGCTCCAGCAGCTCCGGGCGATCCCACACCACCGCCGCTTGCCGCGCGTGCGCCAGGAACTCGGCGAACGCCTCGCGCAGCTCCGCCAGCGACGCGAACGTCGCGTGGTGATCCAGCTCGACGTTCGTCAGCAGCGCGATCTCCACGCTCAGGCTCAGCATCGAGCGGTCGGACTCGTCCGCCTCGACCACCAGCCACTCGCCCTCCCCCCACTCCGCGTTCGCCAGGCCGCCACCGATCGGCGCCCCCACCAGCCATCCCGGCCGCATGCCCGCCGCGCGCATCGCGTGCGCCAGCATCGAAGCCGTCGTCGTCTTGCCGTGCGTGCCCGCCACCGCGATCGTGCGGCGCATCGCGCTCAGCTCGCCCAACAGCTCAGCGCGCGGGCGCTCCCGAAGGCCCCGCTCGCGCGCGGCGGCGCGCTCGACGTTCTCCGGCCCCACTGCCGAGGAGTAGAAGACCTCAACGTCCGCGCCCGCCGGCACGTTCTCCGCGCGATGGCCGATCTGCGCCTGCAACACGCCGTCCGCGACAAGTCGCTCCAGGTATGGGCTGTCTGCCGCGTCCGAGCCGCTCACCTCGGCGCCCAGCGCGTGCGCGGCGCGCGCGTACGCGCTCATGCCCGCGCCACCCACGCCAACGAAGTGAAGGCGCCGCCCGCTCCACGGCCTCTCGGAGGCGCTCATCCGGAGGATCCCGGCGACGGCCCGGCCGCGTTCCTCGCCGCCACGCCCAGCGACGCGGCGTCCAACAGCTCCTGAGCGACATCGCGAGCCGCATCCGGCCGCGCGAGCGCGCCCGCCGCAGCGCCCATCGCCCGCAGGCGCTCGCGGTCGGCCAGCAGTTCCGCCACCTCGCCGCCCAGGCGTGCCGCCGTGAGCTCCGCGTCAGGGATCACCATCGCCGCGCCCGCGCTCGACATCCAGCGCGCGTTCTCGCTCTGGTGGTCCGCCGACGCGTGCGGATACGGAACGAGCACGGCAGGCAGCCCGTGAGCGGCGATCTCGAACACCGAGCCGCCCGAGCGCGCCACCACCAGGTCGGCCGCCGCCAGCGCGTCCGCGAAGTCGCCCAGGTCGAGGTACTCGCGCAGGTCGTAGTCCGCCGGCAGCGCGCGCGCGTCGAGCTCCGCGTGATCGCGCCGTCCGCTGACGTGCAGCACGCGAAACGGCGCTCCCGAGAACGCCTCGACCGCCGCCAGGTTGATCGAGCGCGCACCCAGCGAGCCGCCGAACACCAGCACGCACGTCTCATCCGCCTCCAGGCCGAAGCGCGCGCGCGCCGCCGCGCGGTCGCGCGCCGGCGGCGGCACCGGCCGTCCGGTCACGCGATAGCGGCCGCCGTCGCGGCCCGGCAGCGCGAACGCCAGGCACACCCGCCGCGCAAACGGCGCCAGCAGGCGGTTGGTCAGCCCCAGATGGCTGTCGGCCTCCGTCAGCACCAGCGGGATGCGCATGCTCAGCGCCGCCACGCCCACCGGCCCCGCCACGTAGCCGCCGCCGCCCATCACCGCGTCGGGGGCGAGCTGCCGCAGCAGCGCCCGCGCGCGCGGCAGCGCCATCGCCGCCAGCATCAGCGCGCGCAGTGCGCGCAGCGGGTTGCGGCGGCTCAGGCCCTGCACCGCGATCGTGTGCAGCGGAAAGCCCGCCTGCGGCACCAGCTGCGCCTCCGCGCGGCCACCGCCGATGAACGCGACCTCCGCGCCCTCAGCCCGCAGCGCGTCCGCCACCGCGAGCGCCGGCACCACGTGCCCCGCGGTCCCGCCGGCGGCGATCACGATCCTCCTCGGCGTCCCCGTCACGGCCCCATCGTCCCTGTTCGCGCGCTCGCGCGTCGGCGGAGCGCGGGGCTGACGCGCGTTTGCGCGTGCTTCGCGCCGGCGCCACCGCGCGCACGTGTCCAGTCGCGCCCGAGGCGACGTTCAGCAACAGGCCCATCGCCGCGAGCATCACGATCAGGCTGCTCGAGCCGTAGGACACGAACGGCAGCGGCACGCCCGTCAGCGGCGCGAGGCCCAGCACCGCGAACGCGTTCAGCACCGCCTGGGAGACGATCAGCGCCGTCACCCCGACCGCGATCAGCGCGCTGTACAGGCTGCGCGCCGCCTTCGCCGCGCGCAGGCCCGCGTACGCGATCAGCCCGTACAGGAACAGCAGCGCGAACACGCCCACCACGCCGAGCTCCTCCGCGATCACCGCGAGGATGAAGTCCGTCTGCGCCTCCGGCAGGTAGAAGATCTTCTGCACCGACTGGCCCGGGCCGACCCCAAACAGCCCGCCCGAGCCGATCGCGATCTGGCCCTGCACCGCCTGAAAGCCGCTGCCCGACGCGTGCGCCCACGGATCGATGAACGACGTCAGCCGCGCGCGCGCGTACGGCTGCACGAGCGCGTACAGCAGCACCAGGCCCAAGAGCGTCCCGGCGATCAGGCCGAGCTTGTTCAGCGGGATGCCCGCCACGACCAGCATCGCGCCGACCGTGAACGCGATCACCATCGCCGTGCCCAGATCCGGCTCGGTGAACACCAGCAGGCAAGACGCCCCCACGACCAGCAGCAGCGGCTTGGTCAGCGCGCGCAGGTCGTGCACCTGCTGCGGGCGCTTGGCAAGCAGCGTCGCCGCGTACAGCACCAGCGCCAGCTTCATCAGCTCCGAGGGCTCGAACTGGAACGACGACGGCCCGATCCAGCGTCGCGCGCCGTTGACGCTCACGCCCACGTGCGGGATGTGCACCGCCAGCACCAGCACGAACGACGCCGCCAGCAGCGGCGCCGTGATGCTGTGCACTTTCGCCACCCCGTCGCGCGCCAGCACCCGCATCAGCACCAGGCCACACGCGCCGTAGATCGCGAACTTGATCAGGTAGCTGCCGCCATAGCCGCCTCCTTCCAGCAGCGTCGTCGCCGAGGAGGCGCTGTAGACCATCACCGCGCCGAACGCCAGCAGGCACATCGTCGCGGTCAGCAAAATGCGGTGCTCCAGCGACCGATCGGGCATCCACGCTCACTTCGACACCGGCCCGTAGAAGCCTCCAGCAGATAGGGACCTACACCCCTCTGCTTTGGCGGTAGATCGTAAAACCGATCGCGCCGCAGATCGAGGCGACGATCCAGAAGCGCAGGATGATCTTCGTCTCAGACCAGCCCTTCAGCTCGAAGTGGTGATGGATCGGCGCCATCAGGAACACGCGCCTGCGGGTCGTCTGGAAGGAGATCACCTGGATCGCCACCGACAGCGCCTCGACCACGAAGATGCCGCCGATCAGGACCAGCAGCAGCTCCGTTTTCGTCATCACTGCGAGGCCCGCGATCGCCCCGCCGAGGCCCAGCGAGCCGGTGTCGCCCATGAAGATCGTTGCCGGGAACGCGTTGAACCACAGAAAGCCGATGCACGCGCCCCCAAGGCAGCCCGCGAGCATCGCCATGTCGTAGTCGCCCGCGAAGAACGTGATGCCGATGTACGCGAGCAGCACGATCGCCGCGCAGCCCGCCGCGAGGCCGTCGAGGCCGTCCGTCAGGTTGACCGCGCTGGTCGTGCCCGCCACCACCAGGTAGATCAGCAGCGGGAACAGCGGCCCCAGTTCGATGTGGTAGTCGACGAAGTTCAGCGCCAGCACCGGTTGCAGGTGCGCCTCATAGCGCGCCACGTACCACAGCCCCAGCGAGATCGCGATCGTGATCCCCAGCTTCGTGCGCGCGCGCAGCCCCAGCGAGCGGCGCCTGATGAGCTTCGTGTAGTCGTCGGCGAAGCCCAGCAGCGCGCACGCGATCGCCGCGCCGAACACCCCGATCGAGCGCCATTCGTATTCGGTCAGGATCAAGAAGCAGACCGACACCGCCAGGAAGATGATGATCCCGCCCATCGTCGGCGTCCCCGCCTTCTGATGGTGCCCCTCCGGGCCGTCCTCGCGGATGTGCTGGCCGAACTCGCGCTTTCTCAGGAACTCGATGAACTTGGGGCTGAGGAAGATGCAGATCAGCAGCGCGGCCGTGCCCCCGAAGAGAATCCGGCCCATTCAGCGCTGCCCCACGGTCGCGCATCGCAGATCCTCGAGCACGCGCTCGAGCCCCACCCCGCGCGAGCCCTTCACCAGCACCGTGTCGCCCTCGCGCAGCATGCCCGCGACCAGCTGCGCCGCCGCCTGCGCGTCGGGAGTCGCGTAGCTCTCGCCGGCGAACCCCTCGCGCATCTGCGCCGCCAGCGGGCCGACCGTCACCAGCAGCTCGACGCCGCCGGCGCGCGCGTGCTCGCCGATCTCGCGGTGCAGACGCGGCGCGTCGGGGCCGAGCTCGAGCATGTCGCCGAGCACCGCCACGCGCCGCGCGCTCGCCGTCTCGGCCAGGTCGTCGATCGCCGCGCGCATGGACATCGGGTTGGCGTTGTAGCAGTCCGCGACGAGCATCACGCCTCCAGGCAGCTCCTCGCGCTGCCCGCGCATCGCCGAGAAGCTCACATCCACGCGCCCGCGCGGTGTGTAGCCGAGCGCGCGCGCCGCCGCCACCGCCGCCAGCAGGTTGCGCAGGTTGTGTGCCTGCCCAAACGACGGCCACAGCTCGATCGGCTCGGCGCCGTCGAGGATCCTCACCGAGCCGTCCGCGCGCCGCTCGGCCAGCGACACATCGCCGCCCTCGCCGAACGTGATCGTGTTCACGTCCGCGCGCACGTGCGGCTCGAGCAGCGGCTCCGCCGCCGGGATCACCGCGCTCGCGCCCGGCGCAAGGCCCGCGATCAGCTCCGCCTTCGCCGCCGCGATCGCCTCGAGCGAGCCCAGCAGCTCCAGGTGCGCCGGGCCGACGTTCACGATCACGCCCACCTGCGGCTCCGCGATCGCCGTCAGCTCGGCGATCTGCCCCGCTCCGCGCATCGCCAGCTCGAGCACCAGCAGCTCCGTATCCGCCGGCGCACTCAGCAGCGCCAGCGGCAGGCCGATCTCCGTGTTCAGGTTCTCCGGGCTCGCCGCCACCCGCAGACGCCCCGCCAGCAGCGCCGCGAGGATGTCCTTCGTCGAGGTCTTGCCCGTCGAGCCCGTGATCGCCACCACCATCGCCCCGCGCGAGCGCAGCTCCCGCCGCCACGCGCGCGCCAGCGCGTGCAGCGCCGCCAGCGGGTCCTCGTGCGCGAGCACCGCGCCCGCCGCGCCGAGCGACCCCGCGCCAGACGTCGCCTCGACAGCCGCCTGCGCGTGCTTGGGCGCCACCAGCACGCCCCACGCGCCCGCCTCGAGCGCCTGCGCCGCGTAGCGCCCGCCGTCCACGCGCTCACCATCGAGGCCCACGAACAGATCCCCCGGCGCCAGCTCACGCGAGTCCACGCTCGCGCGCGTCGGGCCCGGCGTCGCCCCCGCATGCGACGGACGCCGAAGGAGCGTCGCGCCGCCCGCCGCCGCGGCCAGGTGCCGGGCGTCCCAGTCCCTCACCGCGCGCCCGCCCGCTGCGCAAGCTCGCCAAGCGCCGCCCGCGCCACCGCCGCGTCGTCGAACGGCAGCTTGCGGCCGTCCGCGAACTCCTGGCCCTGCTCGTGGCCCTTGCCCGCGATCACCACCACATCGCCGCGCCGCGCGCTCGCGATCGCCTGCTCGATCGCCGCGCGCCGGTCGCTGTTCGAGCGCACGTCCGCGGTCCCCGCCCGCGTGGGCGACCCCGCGCCGGGAGACGCTCCCACCTCGCCCCCGCCCGGCACCACGCCACCCAAGATCTCCTTAATAATCTGTTCCGGGTCCTCCGAGCGGGGATTGTCCGAGGTCACGATCGCCACGTCCGACAGGCGCGCCGCGATCTCGCCCATCAACGGGCGCTTGCCGCGGTCGCGGTCGCCGCCCGCGCCGAACACGCACAGCACGCGCCCCTCATCGCCGGACTCGACCAGCTCGCGCGCCGCGCGCAGCACGTTCTCAAGCGAGTCCGGCGTGTGCGCGTAGTCCACCAATACCGCGAACTCCTGGCCCTCCTCGACCGGCTCAAAGCGCCCCGGCACGTGCACGCCGCGCTCGAGCGCCGCCACCAGCACATCCAGGTCCACGCCCAGCGCGTGCGCCGCCGCCAGCGCGCCCAGCGCGTTCGCCACGTTGAAGCGCCCCGGCATCGGCAGCGTCAGCTCGCGCTCGCCGGCCGGCGTCTGCAGCGTGAAGCTGCAGCCATCGAAGCCGCAGCGCACGTCCGTCGCCGCGTAGTCCGCCGACTCGTCTACCCCGAACGTCAGCGCGCCCTGCACCTCCGCCGCCAGCCTGCGTCCATACTCATCGCCCACGTTCAGCACGCTCACCGCCGGCGGCTGCGACGACACGAACAGGCGCCGCTTGGCCTGGAAGTACTCCTCCATGTCCGCGTGGAAGTCCAGGTGGTCCTGCGTCAGGTTCGTGAAGATCGCCGCCGCGAACGGGATCGCATCGACGCGCCCCAGCTCAAGGGCGTGTGAGGAGACCTCCATCGCGCACGCGACGTCGCCGCCGTCGAGCATCGCCCGCAGATCCTCCTGCAGGTCGATCGCCTCCGGCGTCGTGCGCGCCACCTGGCGCTCTTCGCCGCCGATCACCGACTTCACCGTGCCCAGCAGGCCGCACTGCTCGCCGCCCGCTTCCAGCAGCGCATGCACCAGATACGCCGTCGTCGTCTTGCCGTTCGTGCCCGTCACGCCGACCACGCGCAGCCTGCGCGCCGGTTCGCCGTAGAAGCGCGCCGCCGCCGGCGCCATCGCCCCGCGCGCCGAGGCCACCAGCACCTCCGGCACGCCCAGGTTCAGCGGACGCTCGACCACCAGCGCCGCCGCGCCCGCGCGCACCGCCTCCGGCGCGAAGCGGTGGCCGTCGCTCTGAAAGCCGCTCACGCAGAAGAACAGGTCTCCCGGCGCGACCTCGCGGCTGTCGTACGCGAGGCCCGTCACCTCCACGCCAGCCGCCTCCTCCGCGGGGTCGACCGCGATCAACGCGTCGAGTCGCATGGGCTGATGCTATCCAGGAGCGATGCCCAGGTACGGCAGCGCGAAGCTCATGATCTGCCCGAACGCCGGCGCCGCGACCGTGCCGCCGTAGATCGACCCCGCGCTCGGTTCGTCGACGACGATCGCGCAAAGCAGCTTCGGGTCGTTCGCCGGCGCGAAGCCGATGAACGACGCCACGTACGCCGTTTTCGAGTATTCGCCGGTGGCCGTGTCGACCTTGCTCGCCGTGCCCGTCTTGCCCGCGAGTTCATAGCCTGGGATCGACACCTCGTGCGCCGTGCCTTCCGGGCCGAGCACGCCCTTCAGCATCTGCCGTAGCTCGGCGGCAGTCGTGCGCGAGATGATGCGATGGCCCGCCGGCTCGGGCAGCGGGCGCCCGTCGATCGCGCCCACGATGTGCGGCGGACGCAGGATCCCGCCGTTGGCGATCGCCGCGTAGGCCGTCGCCATCTGCATCGGCGTCACCAGCTCGCCCTGCCCGATCGGCAGGTTGCCCATCGAGGAGCCCGAGTATTCGTTCAGCGCCAGCGTCACGCCCTTTTCCTCGCCCGGCAGATCCACGCCCGTCGGCTCGCCAAAGCCGAAGCGGTGAACCCATTCGTTGAAGCGCGGCGCGCCCTCCAGCGCGCCGATCTTGATCGCCCCCACGTTGCTCGAGCGCGCCAGGATCTGTGCCGTCGTCAGCGTTTCTTCGGGGTGTTCGGTGTCGTCGTGGATCGTCTTTTCCGCGACCTCGATCTCGTCGGGGATGTTGAAGGGCGTACTCGGCGTGATCAGGCCCGCTTCGATCGCGCCCGAAACCGTCACCGCCTTGAACGTCGAGCCCGGTTCGTAGTCGAAGCCCACCGCCCGGTCCTCCATCGCGTTCGCCATCGCTTCCGGCGAGTACGCCGACGGATCGTTGACGTCCACCTGCGGCCAGTTCGCCAGCGCGAGGATCGCGCCGCTGCGCGGATCCATCACGATCGCGGTCGCGTCTTTCGGGCCGAACACCCGCGCGATCGCGGCCAGCTCGTCTTCCGCGCGCTGCTGGATGTTCGCATCCAGCGTCAGCGTCAGCGACTTGCCCGGCACCTCCCGGCGCGGTTCGCTGATCGACACCGGCTGGCCGATCTCGTCGCTGACGACGCGCCGCTCGCCCGCGTGGCCCGAGAGCAGACCGTTGGCCGAGTACTCGAGGCCGGCCAGGCCAACGCCTTCGGCGCCCACCAGGCCCAGCACCTGCGCCGCGAGCGTCCTGCGCGGGTACACGCGGCGCATCACCGGCGTGCCCGTCACGCCCGCGATCTTCAACGCGAGCACCGCCTGCGCCGCGCGCGCCGGCAGCGCGCGCGCCAGGTAGACGAAGCCGCGGCGTTCTGAGAGTTTCGTCAACAGGCTCGACTGGCTCTCGCCTAGCAGTGGCGCCAGTCGCTGCGCCGCTTCCAGCGGGGCCTTGACCAGGTACGGGTCGGCCGAGATGTCCTGCGCCGGTTCGGAGATCGCCAGACCGACGCCGTTGCGGTCGGTGATCGTGCCGCGCGGCGCCGTCACCGTTTCATAGCTCAGCTGCTCGTTGCTCGCCGCCTTGCGCAGCGCTCCGCCGCGCAGCACGCCCAGGTACACCGTGCGCCCGGCCGCGACCACGAGCAGTAGGAAGAACAGCCCGAAGATCACGCCCACGCGGCGCTGAACGACGGCCACGCGTCTATCCCGCGCCCGTCGATTCGATCCCGCCCGACGAACTCACCGGCGCGGAGGCCGGCGTGCTCGGCGTGCCCGCAGCCGCCGTTTCGCCCGTGGGGGCGGCCGGCGCCTGCGTCGAGGCCGCGGGGGGCGTTTCGCCGGTTGGCTCCTGTTCGCCGCTCTGCGCCTGCTGGCCGTTCGAAGTCTGTTCGCCCGCCGGCGCCTGTTCGCCGGGGGGCGCCTGTTCGCCGGAAGCGCCCGTCGCCGCGGTGCTCACGCTCGACGCGGTCGCGCTCTGTTCGCCGGCGCTGTGCACCGGCGTGTTCAGCGCCGCCGCCGCGCGCGCGATGTCCGCGTGCGGATCGGATGTCAGGAAGCGCAGCGCGCCCACCGGCACGAGCGCCATCCCCATGCGTGCCGCCTGCGACTCGACCCGTTCGCCCGACGCCAGTTCCGAGTTTTCGACGCTGTACGCAGCGTTCTCGCGCTGCAGCTGCGCCTCGCGCACGAGCGCGCGGCCGACGCCCGCGTTCAGCTGCAGCACCAGCAGCTGCAGCGTCACGATGCCGATCAGCGCGAACGCGATCAGCGCGATCCAGATCCGCCCGCGGATCAGGCGGTCGAGCAGCGTGTGCTCGGAGACGCCCCTGCCAAGCGCGAGCAGGCCCAGTACGAGCCCGCCCTCGGCGGCCGCCTGCCGGTTGGCGGGCTGTGCCGGGCGCCCGACGGGCGGTCGGGCGGAGGGGCGGGCGGGACCTGAAACTCGCCGAGGCCGCGGTGGGGAGACGCGGGGGCGCGGGGGCGCGGCGACGCGCCCGCGGCGGACTCCCGGAGCGGCGGCGGCTGCGGCGGCGGGTGGGGTCATCGTGCGGTCTCCTCCTCGGCGGTCAGCTTCCTGGCCGCGCGCAGGCGCGCCGAGGCGGCGCGCGGGTTGCGAGCCAGCTCCGCCGCCGAGGGCACGATCGAGCGCCGCGTCAGCAGCGCCGCCTCGGGCTCGCGCCCGCACGCGCACACCGGCAGGTCCGGAGGACAGATGCAACCCTGTGCGCGCGCGGCGAGGAAGCGCTTGACGCGCCGGTCCTCCAGCGACTGGAAGGAGATGCCCGCGAGCACGCCCCCCTCGCGCAGCAGCCCCCACGCGCGCGGCAGCGCGCGATCGAGCTGCTCCAGCTCGTCGTTGACCGCGATCCGCAGCGCCTGGAAGGAGCGCTTGGCTGGGTGTCCGCCGGCGAAGCGCGCCGGCGCCGGCAGCGCCGCGCTGATCGTCTCGACGAGCTCGAGCGTCGTCTCGATCGGGGCCCGCGCGCGGCGTCGCACGATCGCACGCGCGATCGCGCCCGCGTGGCGCTCCTCGCCGAAGTCGCGCAGCACGTGCGCGAGGCGCCGCTCGTCCCACTCGGCCACGATCTCGCGCGCGTTCAGCCCCTGATCGGGGTCCATGCGCATGTCCAGCGGCGCGTCGTAGGAGTAGGAGAAGCCGCGCTCGCGCGTGTCCACCTGCATCGAGGACATGCCCAGGTCGAAGTACACCATGTCCGCACGCACGCCCTCGCCCGCGAGCAGCTCCAGCGCCTCCGCATAGCCCGAGCGAATGAAGCGCAGCGAGCAGCTCGCCTCGGCGGCCAGCGCCGCGAAGCGCTGTTCGGCCAGCGGATCGCGGTCGATCGCCACGAGCGTTCCCGAGGCGCCGAGGCGCTCAGCCAGCAGCCGCGCGTGCCCGCCGTCGCCGAACGTGCAGTCGATCGCCAGCAGGGGGGGTGGGACTCGGTCCAGATTGAGCAGCTCGAGCAGCTCGCTCGCCAGCACCGGCGTATGCGATGCCCGCCCGCCGGCATCGCCAGCTTCGGGGTCACGGTCATCCGCTCCTGCCGACGCACTGGATCGACGACCGCCGCGCGCGGGGCGGGAGGACTCGCCCGCGCCGCGCCGGCGACGCGCGAGCTCCGGCGCGCGGCCCTCGCACTCGCGCGCGTTAGCGAGCTCGAGCTTGTCCTCAAGCAGCGTCGTCGACACGCGCCGTCACCTCCGCCACGCCGCTCAGCAGCGTCGGTCGATGTTCGTTCCAGGCGTCCTTCGCCCACAGCTCCAGGCGGTCGCCCACGCCGACGACCACGACCTCCTTGACCAGCGCCGCGTGCTCGCCGAGGAAGCTCGGGACCATGATGCGCCCGGCCGAATCGAGCTCGGCGTCGTGGGAGCTGCCGTAGAAGAAGCGCTCCAGCTCGGTCAGCCGCGGCGACAGCGGCGGCAGCTCGGCGAGCGCGCGGCGCGTGTAGCGCTCGTACCCCTCAGGGCGCCACACGCCCACGCACGGCTTCAGATCGACGGGCATCGCCAGCACCACGCCCTCCGCGAGCGCCGCGCGGTAGCGCGCCGGAACCGTCAGGCGGTTCTTCGCGTCGAGCGTATGGTCGAAGGTGCCGCGGAAGGGGACCATGTGAGAGCGGGGGTGGGAGGGCTCCAATTGATTACCGAGCCGAGGTGGAGGAGTGGGAGGAGCCCCTCCACCCCGGCTCGCTGCGGCGAAGATAACCCACTTCCTCCCACAATGCAACCTCATTTGCACATTTTCTCCCACTTTGACTACCTCTCGCCGTCGGATCCGGCAAAACCCCTGCTAACGAGCCGTTTCCAGGGTCACACGCGGGGTCGGACGCGGTCGCCGCACAGTGCAAAGCGCCGTGCACACGACCGTCTTGAAACGGCGCTTGCAGCCCGTTACCCCACGCCGCAATCCGGCGGCGGCGCTACGATCGCCTCGCCGTTGCCCCGGCCGGCCCCCGAAAGGAGCTACGCCTTGCCCTCAGCCACCGCCGCGCCACGCCGCCGCCACACCGGTGCGCGCGCGTTTACGAAGCTCGCCTGCCTGGCGCTCACGACAGCCCTCTGCGGCGTGCTCGCCGGCTGCGGCTCGAGCGGCACGACCGGCACGAGCGCCGATCCGGCGAGCGTCGTGCCCAGCTCCGCCGCGCTGTACGCCGGAGCGACCGTGCGCCCGAGCGGAGCACAGAAGACCGCGGCGCTGGCGGCCGGCAAGGCCCTCACCCATGAGGCCGACCCCTACCTTCGGCTGCTCGGCGCGCTACAGACCCCGGGCTCCGCGCAGCTGAGCTTCAGCCGCGACATCGCGCCCTGGCTGGGCCTTCACGCGGGGATCTTCCTGACCTCGCTCGGCTCCTCGAACGCGCTGCCCTCGCTGCTCGAGCAGGGACTGCTCGGCCGCGCGAGCGCCGGCGCGTTCGCATTCGGCACGGGTGGCGCCCAGGGCGCGATCGTGCTCGACACGAGCGACAGCACCAAGGCGCGCTCCTTCCTCGACGCCCAGGCCGCGAAGGCGGGCGCGCACGCCACCAGCTACCGCGGCGTCCGCTATGAGCTCAGCGCGGGAGGCGTGGCCTTCGGGGTGGTCGATCGCTTCGCCGTGATCGGCAGCGAATCGGGGCTGCGCAGCGTGATCGAAACGACCCACGGCGGCTCCTCGCTCGCCCGTACGAGCGGCTACTCGAGGCTGCTCGCGGCGGCTCCGTCCGACGCGCTCGCCCACGTCTACTCCGGCCCTCCGAGCGCGGCGCCCGCGTCCGCGCCCGAAGGGCTCGCCGGGATCGTGCAGGTGCTCGCGGGCGCGCACGCGTCGAACATCTCGCTGGTCGCCTCCGCGAGCTCGCTGACGCTCGACGCCGACACCCTCGCCTCGGGCCCGCCCGGCACCGGCCAAGGACTGCTCGCGGTCGACCCCGAAGCGGCGCAGGCGCTCGACGAGCTGCCCGCGGAATCCTGGCTTGCGATCGGCCTCGGCCACGTCGGCACGAGCCTCGACCAGGACGTCCAGGACCTCCAGGGGCTGGCCTCGCTGCCGAGCACGCTCGGGGGCGGCGGGCCGGAAAGCACCGCCGGCATCAGCCTCGGCGGGCTGCTGCAGGGCCTGCTCACGCCGCTGCGCGTGCTCGGTGCCAGCAGCGCACAGGCCAGGCACGACTTCGCGAGCTGGATGGGCTCGGCCGGGATCTTCGCGAGCGGCGCAAGCCTGCTGGAACTGAAGGCGGCGGTGGTGATCACATCGAAGAACCCGGCGCTCTCCCGTGCCGCGGTAACGACGCTCGCCGGAGAGCTGCTCAAAGCCGGCGCGTCGATCACGCACGTCACGATCCCAGGCACCGAAGCGGCGATCGCCGCGCGGGTCAGCGGTCTGCCGGTCGTGCTCGACATCGCCGACGGGCCCGCCGCGGGCGGGCAGACGAAGTTCGTGCTCGCGCTCGGCGAAGCATCGGTGCCAGCCGCGCTCAACCCAGCGAGCACGCTTGCGGGCGCCGCAGCGCACGCCGCCGCCGCGGCGAACCTCGGCGAAGGCATCCAGCCGAGCCTGATCGTCGACTTCCCGACGCTCCTCGGCCTCTTCGAAGGCGTGGGCCTGCTCGAAGCGCCGTCGATCTCCAAGTTCGTCCCGTACCTGCGCGCGGCCACGACGCTCGCCGGCGGCGGACACGAACTGGGCGGCGAAGTGGAGCGCTTCCGCCTGACGCTCGGCCTGCAGCCGTCGAGCGGCTAGGGTTCCGGCGGGCCGACGTCGATCGCTCGCAGGAACACCGGGCGCCCGTGGCTGACCCGGTCGACACCGTATTGCGACAGCGTCGTTTCACCGTTGGGCTCGACCGAGTAGCGGCCGAGCACCGAGTTGCGGTTCTTCGTGGCGAACACGCGGTCGATCACGGTCTGGCGGTCATCGCCGCGCGCGCCGGAGTTCCTGACCGCGTCTAGCACCACCGTCATCGCCTCATAGCCGTACAGCGCGTAGGCGCCGCCTTCTGCCCCAAACACGCTTCGGTAATGGCGCAGCACCCGCTGGGCAACCGGCGGGTAGAGCGAGCTGGGAAGCACCGGTGTCGTCAGATACGTCTGTTCGCCGGCATCGCCGATCGCCGAGGTGAACGATTCGTCGACCATCCCGCTCGAGCCGAGCAACAGCAGATGCGGTGAGGCCTTGTGCAGGTCCTGCCAAAGTTCGGCCGTGCCGCCGCCTTCGCCGCCGGCGAGGAACACCGCCTGCGCGTGGCTTTCCACGATTTTTTCGACCTCACCCGTGAACACGGCGCCAGCTACCGTCGACAGGCTGTCGTGCGCAAGCACCGTGATCCCGGCCTGCTTGGCGTAGGTCGCGACGATGTCCGCGAGCGGCATCTCGAACGCGTCCTGATCGTCGAGCACGTACAGCCTGTGCACGCCCAGCGACTGCATCAGCGCCACCTGCGCACGCGCCTGCGAGATGTCGCCGGGCGCGAGGCGCACGAACGTGCGCTTGCCGGTCAGGTAGAAGCGTTCGGGCTCGTCCTGCCCGGCTTCGAAGGACGAGGTCAGGCCGACGTAGGGGCTTGCCGGGCTGACCTGCAGGATGCCCGCGGCATTCATCAGCGGCAGCGAGATCGCCGTGGCGCCGGAGTCGAAGTCGCCGATGTAGGCGATCGTGCTCGTGTCTTGGGCAGCGATCTTGGCGTTGCTCGCGGTGATCCCCGGGTTCCAGCGCCCGGTGGTGGGGTTCGCGTCATCGAGCGAGTCATACGCGATCCTGAACGGCCCGGCGCGCGCGTCGGCGTCCGCGAGCGCGAGCTGCTCGCCGTCGACGATCTGTTCGGAGGTGGCCGCAAGCGGGCCCTGCAGCGGCAGGCTCGAATACACCGTCAGCTGGCCGCCGGTGGCTTCCGCCACGTCGGAAACCGAGACGCCCCCGCAGCCGACCACTCCAAGCAACACGGCGGCGAGAGCGACCAGGCTCAGCCAGCGCGCGAGCACGTAGCGCTAGCTGCGACGGCCGGGCAGGTAGCCGGAGAGTATCTTCAGCGACGCGCCCGCCAGGATGATCGCCGCGGCCAGCAGGAACGCGTCGAAGCCCTTCACGCCCAACGCCCAGAGCACGATCCATGCGACCAGGGCGCCGCTGATGGTGATGATGAATCCCATGCGCGCGGAATCCTAGCGAGCCGCTCGCCCGTCGGTCGAGGCGAGGCCCGCCGCCAGCTCGCCCACGACCGCCCCCACCGCCGAGGCAGGATCGGACGCCTCGCCCGCGGCGCGCACGAGGCGCGTGCCAACGATCACGCCGTCCGCGCCGGCCTCGGCGGCCGCGAGCGCCTGCGCGGGCGTGCTGATGCCAAAGCCGATCGCGACCGGCACGTGCGTGCTCGCCTTCGCGCGAGCGAGGATCTCGGCGAGATCCTCCCCGAGCGCCCGCCGCTCGCCGGTCGTCCCCACCACCGACACCGTGTACAGAAAGCCCCGTGCCTGCGCGCCGATTGCCGCCAGACGCTCCGGCGTGGTCGTCGGCGCCACCAGCGGGATCAGCGCCAGACCATGCGCGTCGCACGTCTCCAACACCTCCGGCGCCTCGCCGAAGGGCAGGTCGGGCACGATCATCCCGCTCACGCCCGCGCGCGCCACCCGCTCCACAAAAGCGTCCACGCCGGGGGCGAAGACCATGTTCGCGTAGCACATCAGCGCCACCGGAACGCTCGCGGAGAGAGCGCGCGCGACCTCGAGCACGCCCGCCACGTTCGCGCCGGCCGCCAGCGCCTGCGTGCCGGCGGCGTGGATCACCGGACCATCCGCGAGCGGGTCCGAGTACGGCAGGCCGAGCTCGATCACATCCGCACCCGCCTGCACGCACGCCTGGCCGATCTGCAGCGACTGCTCGAGCGTGGGGAAGCCACCCATCACATACGGCATCAGCGCTGCGCGCTTGTGCTTGCCCGCGAACGCCTCGGCGATGCGCTCGACGCCGCTGGCCTGCGCGGTGCTCACGCCGCGCCCGCGGTGGGGGTGGCCTCGGTGTGCTCCAAGACCTCGGCCAGATCCTTGTCGCCGCGACCGGACAGGCACACGAGGTCGAGCTCGCCATGCTGCTGTGCGAGCACCCACGCAAGCGCGTGCGCGGTCTCGAGCGCCGGGATGATGCCCTCCAGGCGCGTGAGCACACGGAAGGCCGCGAGCGCCTGGGCGTCGGTGACCGCGGCGTAGCGAGCGCGGCCACTGTCTCTCAGGTAGGCGTGCTGAGGGCCAGCGCCCGGATAGTCGAGCCCGGCCGAGATCGAGTGCGCCTGCACGACCTGCCCCTCCTCGTCCTGCATCACCGCCGAGCGCGAGCCATGCAAGATGCCGGGGCGCCCACCGACGGTCAGCGGCGCGCCGTGCCTGCTGGTCTCGATGCCATCGCCGCCGGCCTCGACGCCGACGAGCTCGACCTGCTCGTCGCCGATGAACGCGGCGAAGATCCCCAGCGCGTTGGAGCCGCCGCCGACACACGCCACCACACGCGCCGGCAGCCTCCCCTCGCGCTCGAGCATCTGCGCGCGCGCCTCATCGCCGATCACCCGTTGCAGGTCGCGCACGAGCGCCGGATATGGCGCGGGCCCGACGACGGAGCCGATCACGTAGTGCGTGCTCTGCACGTTGGTGACCCAGTCGCGGATCGCCGCCGAGGTCGCCTCCTTGAGCGTCTTCGCGCCCGCGTCCACCGGCTGCACCCGCGCCCCCAGAAGCTCCATGCGCTGCACGTTCGGGCGCTGGCGGCGGGTGTCCTCGACGCCCATGTACACGACGCACTCCATGTCGAGCAGCGCGCACACCGTCGCCGTCGCCACGCCGTGCTGGCCCGCCCCCGTCTCGGCGATGATGCGGCGCTTGCCCATGCGCTTGGCCAGCAGCACCTGCCCGAGCGCGTTGTTGAGCTTGTGCGAGCCGGTGTGGTTGAGGTCCTCGCGCTTCAGGTACACCGGACGCCCGACGCGCTCGGAGAGCCTGTGCGCGCGGTAGAGCGGCGTCGGGCGACCGGCGAAGTCGCGCAGCAGCCCATCCAGCTCGGCGCGGTAGCGAGGGTCCTCGCGCGCCGCCTTCCACGCCTGCTCGAGCTCCGCCAGCGCCGGCATCAGCGTCTCGGGCACGAACTGCCCGCCGTAGGGCCCGAAGCGATGCTCGATCGGGGGCTCCTGCGCGCCGGTCTGCCCGCGCCCTTCGGGGTGTGTCCTCGAGGGTGCGCTCACGCCGGCTGGCCGATCGTCGCCTCGGCACCCGTCTGCGCGACCGCCTGAAAGAAGGCCCGTAGACGCTCCGGGTCCTTGTGGCCCGGCGCCGCCTCGGTGCCGCTCGCGCTATCGACCGCGTAAGGGTGCACGATCGCAAGCGCGTCGGCGACGTTCTCGGCGCTCAGCCCGCCGCTGAGGATCAGCGGCACGTTCGATCGCCGCGCGCTCACCAACCCCCAGTCGAACGTCTCCCCCGTTCCCCCGCGCATGCCCTGACGCGCGACCGCCTTCGCGCGGGCGTCGAGCAGATGGAAGTCGACATGGAAGCGCTCGAGGTCCTGCACATCCGCGGATCCCGACACCTGCACCGCCTTGATCACTCGTGCACCAGTTCTGCGTGCGACCTCCGCGCAGAACGACGGCCCCTCATCGCCGTGCAGCTGGATCAGGCTCAACCCGAGCTGCTCGCTGTCGCGAACGATCTCCTGTAGCGGCGCGTTGACGAACACACCGCAGAGCTCCACGCGGCGGCGCAGGGCCGCGGCGATCACCTGTGCCTCGGCCGGCGAGCAGCGGCGCGGGGAGCCCTCGTAGAAGATCATCCCGATCGCCCACGCGCCCATGTCCACCGCCAGCTCGGCGTCGGCGAGGTTGGTGATCCCACAGATCTTTATTCGGGGCGACGAGGACATGACCCCCAACGGTAGCGGGAGCGCGATCCGCGTCGGGCGCTCGCAGCGGGCGATGGACGGTGGCGGGATTCGGGCTGAGCGGGGCGGAGCCGCAGGCCGGCCCGGCTCAGCCTTCGGGGGTGTTCGGGTTGGGCACCGAGTTCGGGCGTTCGCCGAGCGTCGCGATGACCGTTTTCTGTTCGTAGTGGCCGTTGCCGGCGGCGCGCCACAGTTCGATGGTCACCTTGTCGCCCGGCTTCTTTTCGCCGATGTCGTTCGCCAGCGCTTCGGAGCTCGCCACTTCTTTGCCGTCGACCTTGACGATGATGTCGCCGCCGACCGAGACCGTTCCGTCTTCGGTGGTCGTGTTCACCGAGCCGCCGCGGATGCCCGCCTTCGCCGCGGCCGTGCCGGGCTCGACGCTCTGCACGAGCGCGCCGGATTTCACCGGCAGGTTGAGCGCCGAGAGCGAGCCGTCGACCGTCAGCGAGGTCAGGCCGAGGTAGGCACCGCGCACGGTCCCGCCTTTCTCGAGCGCGGCGATCTGCGACTTCGCCGTGTTGATCGGGATCGAGAAGCCGATGCCGACGCTGCCGTCGCCGCTGCCGCCCGTCTCGATCTGCGAGTTGATGCCGATCACTTCGCCCTCGACGTTCAGCAGCGGACCGCCCGAGTTGCCGGGATTGATCGGAGCGTCGGTCTGCAGCACGTTGTCGATCGTGAAGCCGTTGGGGGCGGTGATCTGGCGCTGCAGCGCAGAGATCACGCCGGTCGTGAGCGTGCGTTCGAGGTCGAACGGGTTGCCGATCGCGTACACGGGGTCGCCCACCTGCACGGCGCTCGAATCGCCGAGCTTCAGCGGGTGCAGCGTCAGGCCGTCGGTCGGGATGCGCAGGATCGCGAGATCGTCGGAGGGGTCCTTGCCCACGACCTTCGCTTCGACGGACTTGCCTTTTTCGAAGCTGACGGTGACCTTGATCGCGTTCTCGATCACGTGGTAGTTCGTCAGGATCGTGCCGTTGGCGTCGATCACGATGCCCGAGCCGGTCGCCGTGCCCTGGCGCTGGGTTTCTTCGCCGAACAGGTTGAACGGCGAGGATTCGGACTTCTGCACGATCGTCGAGGTCACGAACGCCACGCCGGGCGCGTCGCGGACGTACGCTTCGTGCGGCGTCATTCCGACGCTCCGCTGCGAGGCGTTCGACGGCGCCGCGGGCGCGGCGGCTTCGACGGTCGTGACGACGGTCTTCGTGTTTTCGCCGAGACCGCCGGCCGCGGCGATCACCGCCACGACGACACCGCCGCCGACGAGGGCCGACACGAACGGGATGACGAACATTCGTTTCATGGTCAGAGAGGATGCACGGCCGCGATCAACGCCATCTAAAGTCCGCCGATGGCGTGTCTAAATAATGTCAAGGCGCCGTCAGGTGCGCGTCCGGGCGCTCCGCGAGCAGCTCCCGCAGGGCCGCCGCCGGGTCCGTCGCGCGCATCAGCGACTCCCCCACCAGCACGGCCTGCACGCCGCCCTCGCGCAGCCGCCGCACCTGCTCGGCGCTGGCGATCCCCGACTCCGAGACGACCGTCACGCCGGCCGGCACGTCATCCATCAACGCCTCCGTGCGCTCGACCTCGACGCTGAAGTCGCGCAGATCGCGGTTGTTGACGCCCACCGTCTTCGCCCCGGCGTCGAGCGCGCGGCGCAGCTCCTCGCCGTCGTGGACCTCGACGAGCACGTCCAATCCAATCGCCAGCGCCGCGTCATGCAACGACACGAGCTCGGGCTGTGCGAGCGCCGCCACGATCAGCAGCACCGCATCGGCGCCCGCGGCCAGCCCCTCATACAGCTGGTAGGCATCGACGATGAAGTCCTTGCGTAGCAGCGGCAGCTCGCAGGCGGCTCGCGCCGTGCGCAGATCCTCGAGCGCGCCCGCGAAGTTCGGGCCCTCCGTGAGGATCGAGACCGCGACCGCCCCCCCACGCTGATACGCGCCGACCACCTCTGACAGGTCCGGGCTCTCGCGCAGCGTCCCGGCCGAGGGCGAGCGCCGCTTGAACTCGGCGATAACGCCGATCCCGTCCGCGTTCAGGGCGTCGCGGAAGCCGTGGGCAGCGCGCGGCGTGCCCGCGTTCGCAAGCGCTGCCGCGCGCAGAGCCTCTAGCGGGATCTCGCGCTTGCGCCGCTCGAGCTCGGCGCGCGTTTCGGCGAGGATGCGCTCGAGCACGGTCGTCGTGGGATCGCTCACCTGGCTGCCCTCTCCGGCGCATGCCTTTGGCTTGCCTGCGCATAGCGCTCCAGCGCGTCGGCGGCGCGACCCTCGGCCAGCGCCGCGCGTGCGGCCTGCACGCCCTCGGCGATCGAGTCTGCTGCGCCGGCTGCGTAGATCGCGGCGCCGGCGTTGATCAGCGCGAGCGCCTCGCCGGGTGGCCTCTGCCCCCCGCCAGCATCCGCCTGCAGGATCGCGCGCGTGACCTGCGCGTTCTCCGCGGGCGTGCCGCCATCCGGTCCTTGCGCGGACTGCGGGCCGGTGGCGGGCGCGATCCCGGCCTGCTCGGGGGTGAGCACGTAGTGGGTGATCTCCTCGCCGTTGACCTCCGCGACTTTCGTCGGCGCAAACGCCGAGACCTCGTCGAGGCCATCCTCGCCGGCCACGACCAGCGCGCGATCGACGCCCAGCTTCGCGAGCGCGCCGGCCATCGTCTCGAGGAAGGACGGATCGGAGACGCCGATCAGCTGGCGCGATGCTCCGGCGGGATTCGTCAGCGGCCCGAGCAGGTTGAAGATCGTTCGCACCGCCAGCTCGTGGCGGACCGGCACGACGAAGCGCGTGGCCTGGTGGTGGGCGGGCGCGAACATGAAACCGAAGCCTGCCTCGTCGATGCACGCCGCCACCGCGGCCGGGTCGAGGTCGATACGGGCGCCGAGCGCCTCCAGCAGGTCGGCCGACCCAGAGCGGCTGGTGGCCGAGCGATTGCCGTGCTTGGCGACCGCACAGCCTGCGCCCGCCGCGATCAGCGCGGCCGTGGTCGAGACGTTGAAGCTGCTGCGCCCGCCGCCCGTGCCGGCGGTGTCGAGCAGATCGTGGCGCTCGCTCGGCACGTGCGCGGCGAGCGCGCGCATCGTGCGCGCCAGCCCGGCCAGCTCCTCGACCGTCTCGCCCTTGGTCCGCAGGGCGATCAGGAAGCCGGCGATCTGCGTCTCTGAGGCGTCGCCGTGCATGATCTCGGCGAGCACCTCCGCGGTCTCATCCGCGCTCAGGTCGCGACGCGAGGCGAGCGCGTCGATCGCACGGGTCAGGATCGGGTTGGGCATCCACTGCTCATTCTCGCCGATCGACTGATGGTGATTCCATCTAGTGTAGTGTCTCGCAAATAAGGGGTGTTTGTGGTAGGGTGTCGTATGCGTCTGGCTACGGCACCGCTGTCTGTCACCGATAGCCAGCGGGAGATCTTGGATGGGTTGGCGAGGTCTCATGTTGC